>Ga0209652_1000301_pt1 | contig 41834 bp, 48 predicted proteins | sample SaaInl74LU_5_DNA_FD_184641 | JGI IMG/M metagenome (GOLD analysis project Ga0209652, IMG submission 184641) | Marine microbial communities from expanding oxygen minimum zones in the Saanich Inlet - ESP_74LU_5_DNA (SPAdes) (version 2) | ecosystem: Environmental > Aquatic > Marine > Intertidal zone...
CACCGCCCGCTTTCAGTTGCCGCCCGAAGGACGCTTTCTGTCGGCCCTCCTAGACTATGTCATGGTGTCCCCCGATATCCGGGCGACGGCGCCTGACTGGCGCATCTGGCATCCCTTTGACGATCCTGAATGTTTTGCAGACCCGGTGCTGCGCGAGGCTCTACTGGTCGCGTCGGACCACTTTCCGGTGTCCCTTGATCTTGAGCTGTCAAAGCTCGGGCTTGGGGAAACGGGCTGACGCGCCTATATTGGGGTCATGATGAAACGTTTTGCCCTTCCCCTGATCCTTTGCCTTTCGGCAGCACCTGTCCTTGCGCAGGATGACGATGGCTTTTCCCTGATGGACCAAGGCGCGCGCCTGTTCCTGCGCGGCCTGATGTCAGAGCTTGAGCCGACCCTCGACGAGCTGGAAGGCATGGCGCAAGAGATCAAACCGGGGTTGCAAGCGCTTGCCGATGAAATGGGACCGGCGTTGGCGCAGATTTTCGCGCGGATTGATGACTTGCGCTATTACGATGCCCCGGTCATCCTGGATAACGGCGACATCCTGATCCGCCGACGGGCAGAGGCGCCGCCCTACGCACCGACTGACCCCGAGGATGCACCCGCCCCAAATCCCGAGATCGACCTTTAATCTTTCTCGATTGTAACCTTCGAGGTGGCGCCAAGCGCTGAGGCAAGGGCATCAAGCCTTGTTTTGACCACTTCGCTGAACAGCGGCTGCGCCTTTGCATTCAGCTTGAAGGACAGCTGCTTTTTCTGCGGTTGCCAGACCAGCTTAGCAGGTTGTTTCTCTGCCCCCAGCCAGAGCATGGCACCAAGGCGCATGGCCTTGCCCAGCACTTCGGCCTCTTTGATCTGTACGTCGTCCAGCATGCCAAAGAGAGGGGCGTAGCGCGATCCTTCGCGCTTGTTCGAATAACGGTGCAACAGGGCCAGCCCAAGGTAGACCCGCTCGGCGTGTTTCAACCCGCCCAGATTGGCGCGGGTGGCATTATCGAAGCAAACTTCGGCCCGATAGTCAGGGTGGGCCCGCCAGCTGACGTCGTGCAACAGGCAGGCGGCATGAATAATCCGCTTTTTCTGCCAGTCGGCCCGTGGGAACAGGGGCAGGACAAAGTCATACAGGACCGGTCCAAAGCCCGGCATCCGGGCGTCCTTGGCCTCGGCAAAGCGGCAGGCCTCGATCAGCGGATCGCGATCCCGCAGCTCTTGCGGCATCTGTTCATAGAGCATCCCCTCGCGGATGCCGTAAGATGACACGGTTATGTCCTTAGGCTTGAACGTGCGGACCAATTCGTTGAGGACCAGAACCGCCAAGGGCACCAGAGACATACGGTCATCCGATATGCCGCACCGGCCGCGCAGGTCCTGCAGGTCGCTATCGGCGATGAATTCGCGGGTCGCTGCAACGCTTCGGGTCGTCATGCGATACTCGTGCAGGACTGTCAGGGGGTATGATCGCCGCTGCATGTCGATCCGAGCGATGGCGCGCCATGAGCCGCCGACAAGGAACAGGCGCATTCCGGTTTCGTTGTTCATCCGGGCATGGACGTCCTGAACAATCGACTTGATATGGGCCTTGATGGCCTTTCGCCCGCCCTCGATCTCGCGCAGCTTGAGCGGCCCGAGAGGGGAGGTCAGCCTGCGACCGACAGCACCATCGGCAAGGTCGGCAAGCTCCAGCGATGAGCCACCAATATCGCAGACAAGGCCATAACTGCCCGGCCACCCCAAAAGCACGCCTTGCGCGGACAGGCGGGCCTCTTCCTCCCCGTCGATTACGTAGATCTTCAGGCCTGTCTCACGCTCGACCTCCTCGCGGAAGTCGTCTCCGTCGCTGGCCTCGCGCACCGCCGCGGTGGCCACGGCGGTCAAGGGCGAGATGCCCATCCCGTCGGCAAGGGCCGCAAAGCGGCGGATCGCGGCAAGTGCGCGCTTGCGCCCTTCGGGGTTGAGCCGGCCGGTATCCGACAATCCGGCGCCCAGCCCGCACATGATCTTTTCGTTGTAGAAATAGGCCGGGCTTCGGGCTGCGCCGTCAAACACAACCATACGAACCGAGTTGGAGCCGACGTCGACCACGCCAACACGCGACAACGCGATGGCCTTGGGATCGTTGAAGATGGGACGACCAAAGCCTCGCCAGCCGATGGTGTCTTCTGTACTTTGTCCGTCCATGCGGCCCCCTCTTGTGGGGTGCAGGATGATGCTTATCCGCGTCCCAAGTCAATCGCCGGGGCGGGGATGAATCCCTGCTTTGGCGATCATTCCTCGGTGTGGGTCAATTGCGGCACATCCGACGCCCCGGCAGAGCCGCGACCGGAAAGTGACGGATTTTCCATGAAAAAGCGATGGCAGTTGAACGCCAAACCTTCGGTAGGCAGCGTCGCGCGATCACAGCGGCCATCGGGGCGCATCACCCAGCTTTGGGCAACATCAGCCAGATTGGCGGCCATGATCTGGTCCACGATCTGCGCCTTTACGGTGGCATTTGTGATCTCGACAAGCGTTTCAACGCGGCGGGACAGGTTCCGGCCCATCCAGTCGGCCGAGGACATATAAACCCGCGCCTTGCGCGATGGCAGGCCATGCCCGTTCCCGAAACAGACGATCCGGCTGTGTTCCAGAAACCGGCCAACGATGGATTTGACGCGGATATTCTCGCTTAGCCCTTTTATGCCGGGCCGGAGTCCGCAGATGCCCCGGATGACAAGGCTGATCTTCACCCCGGCCTGCGAGGCTGCGTAAAGGGCGTCGATCACGTCCTCTTCAACCAGCGAGTTCATCTTGGCCCAGATCTCGGCGGGCTTGCCATTCGCAGCATGGTCGGCCTCGGCTGCGATCATTTCAAGCAGTCGGTCCTTCAGGGTTGATGGCGAAAGGGCAAGATTTTCCAGCCCTTCAGGTTGGGCATATCCCCCGACATAGTTGAACACCTTGGTGGCATCCCGGCCCAGCCGTGCGTCGCATGTGAACAGGGACAAGTCTGTATAGATGCGGGCAGTAATGGGGTGATAGTTTCCGGTGCCAAAGTGGGAATAGGTCACCAGCTTGTCCCCTTCGCGGCGGACAACGACACTGATCTTGGCGTGGGTCTTGTACTGGGTGAAGCCATAGACCACATGCGCCCCCGCCCGCTCCAGTCGGCGCGACTGGCGAATGTTGGCAGCCTCGTCAAAGCGGGCCTTCAACTCCACCAGCGCGGTGACCGATTTTCCATCCTCGGCGGCCTCGCAGAGTGCCTCTACGATAGGGGAATTGCGCGAGGTCCGGTAGAGCGTCTGCTTGATCGCCACGACATTGGGGTCGCGGGCGGCCTGTTGCAGGAACCGGATCACCATGTCGAAGGTTTCATAGGGGTGATGCAGAAGCATGTCCTTTTGGGCGATGGCGGCGAACATGTCGCCATCATGGTCCTGCACACGCTCGGGCACGCGGGGGGCGAAGGGGGGCCACAACAGGTCGGGGCGGTTGTCGTTCACCAGCTCCGACAGGTCGCCCACGCCGATCAGGCCCTCAACCTCGACCACCTCTTCCTCGCGGACAGGCAGTTCGCGCATGATCAGCGCCTTGAGGGCAGGGGGCGCCCCGGCCGATAGTTTCATCCGCACTACTTCGCCTCGGCGGCGGCGTTTCAACGCAGTCTCGAACTCGCGCACAAGGTCCTCGGCCTCGTCCTCGACCTCAAGATCGCTGTCGCGCAACACCCGAAAGGCGCAGTGCCCCTTGACCCGGTAGCCGGGGAAAAGACGGTCGAGGTGCAAAAGCAGCAGTTCTTCGAGCGGCAGATACCGTTGGCCCCCGGCCGTGGGGACCGAGACAAAGCGGTCAATTTGATGCGGCACCGGCAACAGCGCCCGAAGTGCCCGCTTGTCCGACACCCTCTCAAGCTGGAGGGCGAGGGCAAAGCCTTCGTTAGGGATGAACGGAAATGGGTGGGCTGGGTCAATGGCCAGCGGCGATAACACAGGAAAGACCTGATTAAGGAAGATATCCAGCAGATAGTCCCGATCCGCATCGTTCACATCGTCGCGGCTCATAATCAGTACGTCAGTCGCGGCCAGCTCTTTGGCGAGCTCCTGGAACACAGTCTGTTGCCGGGTCATCAGGGACCTCGCCTCGGCGTCGATCAGCTTGAGCTGTTCGGCAGGCGTCAGACCGTCCGGCGAGGGGCTGGTGTTGCCCGATTGGGCCAGTTCGCGCAGACCAGCGACGCGGACGGTATAGAACTCATCGAGGTTGGTGGCCGAGATTGAGACAAAGCGCAAACGCTCCAACAGCGGAACCCGGGGGTTCTCGGCCTCTTCCAGAACCCGCCAGTTAAAGCCCAACCAGCTGATCTCGCGGTTCACGAAGCGGGACGGCCCTGTCAGGTCGGCATCAAGGGTAACGGGGTCAACGAAGGGTGCGGCCAGGAAGTCGGCTTGGATCATCTGGGGGTCTTTCATCAGCTATTGGGCTGGAAACTTGGGCTATTCTTCAAGGTTTCCGTGGGCTTTGTCCAGAATGACGCGTGCAAGTGACTGATTGATGACAAGCCCACCGCTAAGGGCCGCTTCATCAAGGGCGGCCACGATCCATGCAGCAGAGGCAAAGGACCGTTCGATCCTCGGCAAGAGCCAGTCAATCAACCGTGGAGAGGGTTGCAACTGGCGGTCGGCAAAATGTTTGGTCAATACAGCCCGCAACAATTGGTCATCAGGATCCGCGACCGAGATAACGGTCGTGGCCTGCAACCTGCTGGCCAGATCGGGCAGGGCGATCGGCCACCGGGCCGGCGCCCTGCGCCCGGTGAGAAGAAGCAACCCACCTGTGGCCGCAAGGTGATTGTGCAGATGAAACAGATACTCCTCGGCCTCCGGGGCCAGGTGGTCGCCATCTTCGAGAACGACACGGGCCCCGGCTTCTGGCAGGTCGGCGGCAGGATCAAGGTCCTGCGCCTTGAGGATCAGGGCTCCGGTGAGCACCTGCCACAACCGCGCGAGATGGCTCTTGCCGCTGCCTTCAGGGCCGATAACTGCCAGTTTGCCGTTCGGCCAGTCGGCCTCCCCGGTGACCATGGCAAAGGCTTCCCTGTTCGCCTCGGACACGAAATAGTCGTCCGGCCCCAATGCAACATGCAGCGGGAGGTCAAAGTGTAGCTGTTCCGCCATGGTCAGTCCGGATCGCCGTGTGGGGCCTCGATCGTGTCCTCGGCCACTTCGCGACCCTTGTAGAGCAGGCTCGCCCGGTACTGACCGATGCCAAAGCGGGCCAGAACGCCGATCATGGCTGCCACAGGCACAGCAACCAGAAGGCCTACAAAACCGAAGAGCGCGCCAAACAGCGAAAGGGCAAACAGCAGCCAGACAGGATGCAGCCCGACGCTGGACCCGACCAGCTTGGGCGTCAGAATATTGCCTTCGACGAATTGGCCAGCCTGAAAGATCGCATAAACCAAGACGATCCAGGGCCAGTCGCCCCAGAACTGGAACAGGGCCAGACCGATGGCAAGGCTGCCGCCGACAAGGGCGCCGACATAGGGAATGAACGTGACAAGGCCAGCCACGGCCCCGATCACCAGACCAAAGTTCAGGCCGACAAGCATCAGGGCGACAGCGTAGTACGTCCCAAGGATCAGACAGACGAGGCCCTGTCCCCGGATGAACGAAGCGAGGGTCCGGTCAATCTCACTGGCCAGATGGCGCAGGGTCGGGGCGTGGTCCCGGGGCAGAAGGGCGTCGATCTGCGCAACCATGCGGTCCCAGTCCAGCAAAAGGTAAAAGGTCACGACAGGCACGACAATGACGAGGACCAGCACGTTGATCAGGCTCAGCGCCGAGGTAAGGACCCCGTTCAGCAACTCGCCGCCCCGCGACGAGATCATGTCCCCGATCGCGATCAATTGGCGGCGGATGGGGCTGCCTTCGTCCATCACATCGGGAAACTTCTCGGTCAGCCAGGCCTGAAGCTGGCGAAACAGCTCGGGCGCGGTATTGATCAGCTGACCGGTCTGCGAGATCAGGGTTGGGATGATCAGCAGGATCATCAGGACAAAGATTAAAAGCGCGACCAGAGTGATCAGCACGACCGACATCGTGCGGCTCAGGCCCAACCGCTCAAGCCGGTCTGCGACGGGGTCCAAGCAGTAGGCAATTGCGCCGCCCAGCACGAAGGGGAGGATCACATTGCCAAGGTACCACAAAGTGACCAGAAAGATCGCTATTACGATCCCCCAGTACGTCGTCTGTTCCTTAACGCTAAGTGCCATGACTGCTCCACCTTTATCACATCTCACATGTCGCTCGTGAGGGACGGCGTTTCAACCCTTGATCTAAAGCGAAACCGGCTTGCCAGTCCCAAGAAGCGGGCTTTGGGCCTCTGGCGCCTGAGCAATGGGCACCACACGCCCCACCACACGCCCTATCGCGCGGCTTGCTTGCCAAACGGGGCCGCGCTTGACACGGTCGGACAATACGTTGCGGCCGTACCCTGATCGACAGCCCTTATTCCGCGCCTATCGCGCGGCAGTGCTTGCCTGCCCCGCTTCAGCGCCGTAAACCGCGCAGGACCACTTTTTGCCCAAGGATTGCATGCCATGCGCCTCAGCCGTTACTTCCTGCCCGTCCTCAAGGAAAACCCCGCCGAGGCGCAGATCGTCTCGCATCGCTATATGCTGCGGGCCGGGATGATCAAACAGCAGCAGGCAGGCATCTATTCCTGGCTGCCGCTTGGCTACAAGGTGCTGCGCCGCATCGAACAGATCGTGCATGAAGAGCAGGCCCGCGCCGGACATATCGCCCTTTTGATGCCGACCCTGCAACCGGCTGACCTGTGGCGTGAAAGCGGCCGCTACGACGACTATGGCGAAGAGATGCTGCGCATTACCGACCGGCAGGGCCGGGACATGTTGTATGGCCCGACCAACGAAGAGATGATCACCGACATTTTCCGCAGCCATGTGTCCTCGTACAAGGACCTGCCGCTGACCCTGTATCACATCCAATGGAAGTTTCGCGACGAGATGCGCCCCCGGTTCGGCGTCATGCGTGGCCGGGAATTCCTGATGAAGGACGGCTACAACTTTGACATCGACAAGGAGGCTGCCCTGCACGCCTACAACCGCCACATGGTGACCTATCTGCGCACCTACGAGCGGATGGGCCTGACGGCAATCCCGATGCGGGCCGACAGTGGCCCGATCGGCGGCGATGACACGCATGAGTTCCTCGTCCTCGCCTCGACCGGCGAATCCGAGGTGTTCTATGACGAGGCTGTCACCCAGCTTAGCCTTGGCGAGCGCAAGATCGACTATGACAACCGCGAAGAGGTGGCTGAGGTCTGCAAGGAGTTCACCACCCTCTACGCCCGCACCGACGAAACCCACAAGGAAGAGCTGTTCAACGAGGTTCCTGAAGCCCGCCGCAAGGTAGGACGGGGGATCGAGGTGGGCCAAATCTTCTACTTTGGCACCAAGTATTCCGATGCGATGGGCGCGACAGTCCAGACATCGGACGGGTCGTCCGTCCCTGTCCACATGGGGTCGCACGGGATCGGGGTCAGCCGTCTTCTTGGGGCGATCATCGAGGCGAGCCATGATGACAAGGGTATCATCTGGCCCGAGGGGGTGACACCGTTCCACTGCGGGATCGTCAATCTCAAGCAAGGGGACGACGCGGCGGATACGGCCTGTCAGGAGCTTTACGACAGCCTTGTGGCCCTAGGGCTTGAGCCGCTCTACGACGACCGCGACGCCCGGGCGGGTGAAAAATTCGCGACGATGGACCTGATCGGTCTGCCCTGGCGGATCACCGTGGGCCCGCGCGGCCTTAAGAACGGGGTGGTGGAACTGACCTCGCGTCGGACCGGCGAAAGCGAAGAGCTGCCGCCGGCCGAGGCCATTGCACGGGTCGCGGCCATTTACGCGGGCATCTGATACGGGCGGCGCGCCGGGCCCCTGGGGACGGTGCGCCGTATCACCCATTCGCCGATGGCGATGTTGATGACCCAGGACATGACAAAGATAAGGTCTGCGGCATAGCCCGTGGGCGCCTCACCGGTCAGAATGAAGATCGGGAAGAATAGCAGTGACACCGTGGCTGCCCCCATGCCGATGGCATAGGCCCGGATCATCCAGGCCCGATGTCCCCGCGGATCACCCAGGCGGATGGCGCGAACGGCGGTCCACATCAAGGCGCCGACCGCGATGCCGGTAACCAGCCGGGCACCGTCCAGCACCCAGGTCGAGCTGCCGGGAAACTGCCAGAGCAGTCGCAGGGACGAGACTGACAAAAGCGCGCCTGCCGCGACAAAGACCCGGCCCAGCACCCGGTGCAGGCGCCCGTAGCGCCCCGCCAGCACACGCCCGAACTGAAGCGGGCCAAGGATGCCAAACGTCGCGCCCGCCAGCGCATGGGCAAAGTGCCAGACTGGCATGGCGGCAAAATAGAGTGCCTCTGTCGGCAAAGCGCCCGCCGGGATCTGCACCAGTCGCACGAGGCTTACGCCAACGGGGATGGCGCTGAAAAACAGCAGGACGGCAGGCACGGCCCATTTGGCCCCGGAACGACGGTCCATGGTGATTTCCTTTTTATCAGAGTGTGCTGCGGGTCAATTCTGGGGCGGATCGCCGTAGTGAAAGACCTCTTCCAGCGGCTTGTCGAAGGCGCGCGCGATCTTGAAGGCAAGCTCAAGCGTCGGCGAATATTTGGCGTTTTCAATCGCTACAATGGTCTGGCGGGTGACGCCCACTGCCTCGGCCAGGTCCTTCTGGGTCATCTCGCCTGCGTCAAAGCGCAGACGGCGAATGGTGTTGCTGATGACGGGTCCCTGCGCCATGCCGTCTAGCCCCCGGCCCGGTAGCTCAGAAGCTTCACGATGTCTCCCACGAGGCTTCCGGCTGCGGTCAGGAAATATAGGATCAGAAAGGCGGCCAATGCGCTAGAGCCCGCAGCGAGCGCCACGATCGAGCCGACGAAACCCAGCACCATCAGCAGGGTGGTGGCACCGTTGCCCCGCATCTCGAACACCGCGTCGCGCTCATCCTTGAGGAACGAAGGGTTGTGGTCGCCGGTGGCAATGGCAAAGACGATATTGAAGGCGATGGTCAGCAGGATGGTCAGGACGATGGCCGCCCCGATCACCCAAAGGGTCATCCGCGCCCAGACCTGCAATGCGTCCGGCCCATCGAAATCGCCAGCAGCGAACATTTCGTTCAAGCGCCAGATGACATAGCCGTTGACCAGCAGATTGCACAGCAGGCTGACGAAGGTGTTGCGTTCCTCAGGTGACATCAGGTCCCTCCGACTCGGATGACTACTTCATTGGTCTCTGAGTATTCTTCGTCCGACATAGAGTCAAATAAGTTTTACATAGGGTAAGGTAAAACAGACTTATTCTGTGTTGTGACCTGTCTCTTGACCTGCCGCCCGCCCTGGTTCAGCCTGCGCGCGAACATGGGGGGACAAGCATGGCAAAGGCGTTGATTACCTGGGGGGGCTGGCCCGGACACGAACCGGACAAGGTCTCGGCGATCTTTCAGGAAATGTTGGTCGGGGCAGGGGCCTCGGTCACGCTGACCGACAGCCTGGCCTGTTTTGACGAGGCCGAGGAATTGCGCGGCTACGACCTGATCGTCCCGGTCTGGACGATGAGCGAGCTTAGCAAAGAGGCCGCCACCAATGTCTCCGAGGCGGTGGCGCGGGGAACGGGTCTTGCCGGGTGCCATGGCGGCATGTGCGATGCCTTCCGGGCCAATACGCTTTGGCAGTTCATGACGGGGGCCAACTGGGTCGCGCACCCGGGGGGCGACGGGGTCGATTACCGCGTCACCATCACCCGGCCCGACCATCCACTGGTCGAGGGGATTGACGATTTCGACGTCTCGTCCGAGCAGTATTACCTGCATGTGGACCCGGCCAACGATGTGCTGGCGACAACCGCCCTGCCCACCGTGCCCTGGTATCATAGTTCCAATGGACCGGTGCAGATGCCGGTCGTCTGGACCCGCGCCTGGGGGCATGGCCGCGTCTACTACAATGCGCTGGGCCACAAGGCCAACGTGATTGCGGACGGCCCGGCCCACGAGATGCTGCGCAGGGGCCTGCTTTGGGCGTTGGCGGGCAAGGCGCTGGCGGCAGGCAAGGGCGTTGACATGTTCGAGAGCACGGGCAACCACTTCTGACGGCGCTGGCAGGCCGGGGGCCAAATCGGTATACCCGGCCCAACAGCACAAAGCAGAGCAGGTACCCGCCTCATGGCCAGCCGAACCACGCCGCCCTTCGCCGCTTTTGAATGGATGATCGCCTGGCGCTACATCCGGGCGAAACGGGCAGAAGGCGGTGTCAGCGTCATGACCTGGATCAGCCTTATCGGGATCAGTCTGGCGGTGTTCGCCCTGATCGCCACCCTTGCCGTGCGGTCCGGGTTCCGGGCCGAGTTTGTGGACACGATCCTGGGGGCCAACGCCCATGCCACCGTCTACCAAAGCCTGACGGTAAACGAATTCGGCCAGACCAGCCGGACCATTTCGGACTACGAGGGCATGGCCGCGCGTCTTGCCGCCGTTCCCGGCGTCGTCCGGGCGGCCCCGCTTGTGCGCGGGCAGGTTATGGCGAATTTCCAGAACGCCAACACCGGTGTTCAGGTCTTTGGGATCGAGGCCGCGGACTTTGCCCAGATACCCCGTATCCTGAACCCCGACACCTCGATGGGGGACATCGCCCGGTTTGACGAAGGTGTCGCCATCGGGTCTGGCGTGGCGCGGGATCTGGGCCTTGGGGTCGGTGGCCTGTTGCGCCTGATCTCGCCCAATGGCGCGCGGACGCCGATGGGCACCAGTCCCCGCGTGGGCGTCTATGAGGTTACGTACGTCTTTTCTGCAGGACGCTACGATATCGATTCAACCCGCATCTATATGCCGCTGGCCGAGGCGCAGTCCTTCTTCAACCGGGACGGCGTTGTCGATCAGGTCGAAGTGATCGTCGAGGACCCCGATACCATCGACACCATCGTTCCGGCCCTTGCGACAGCAGGCGGGGACAGGGCGCTGGTCTTTACATGGCGGGATACGGCGGGCGCCTTTCTGCGGGCGCTCACCATCGAGGACAACGTGATGTTCGTCATCCTGTCGATCCTGGTGCTGATCGCCTCGCTCAATATCGTTTCGGGGCTGATCATGCTGGTCAAGAACAAGGGCCGCGATATCGGGATTTTGCGCACCATGGGGCTGACCGAAGGGTCGATCCTGCGCATCTTCTTTATCTGCGGGGCAGGGATCGGGACGATTGCCACGGTGTTTGGCGTCATTCTGGGCTGTGCCTTTGCGATCTGGATCGATCCGATCTTTTCGTTTGTAAACTACGTGGCGGGCGGCGGTGTCTGGGACCCGTCGATCCGGGGCATCTACAACCTGCCGGCCAAGCTTGAGGTGTCCGACGTGTTGTCGGCGGTGTCCCTGTCGCTGGGGCTAAGTTGGATCGTCACGATCTTTCCGGCCCGCCGTGCGGCCCGCATGAACCCGGTGGAGGCCCTTCGCTATGAGTGATCTGGCGCTTGAGTTGACGGACATCACCAAGGTCTACAAGCAGGGCAAACCGGGCGAGGTTGCCGTGTTGCAGGGGGCAGCCCTTTCCGTGGCCCCGGGCGAGGTGGTTGCACTGGTCGCCCCGTCTGGTGCTGGCAAATCGACCCTACTCCATATCGCTGGCCTGCTCGACACGCCCGACGGGGGCGGCGTGCGGATTGGCGGGGCGGACATGACCCGCCTGTCCGATCGGCGGCGAACGGCGGTGCGTCGATCGGATGTTGGGTTCATCTACCAGTTCCATCACCTCCTGCCCGAGTTCACGGCGCTTGAGAACATCACCCTGCCGCAACGCGCCAATGGCACCTCGACGGCCGAGGCCGAGGCGCGGGCGATGAAACTGCTTGAACAGGTGGGCATCGGGGCAAGGGCCGATCACCGGCCCGCAGCCCTGTCCGGGGGCGAACAGCAGCGCGTTGCCTTTTGCCGGGCATTGGCCAATGCCCCCCGCCTGCTATTGGCGGATGAGCCCACCGGAAACCTTGATCCCGAAACCTCGGACCGGGTGTTTGCGGCCCTGATGGATCTGGTGCGGGGCACTGGCCTGTCAGCTGTGATTGCCACCCATAACATGGAACTGGCTGCCCGGATGGACCGGATCGTCCGGTTGGACAAAGGAAAGGTTGTGCCTGCATGAAAGTCTCGGTTCCAGATATCGAAGCCTGCTCAAAGGCCGCCCTTATCGCCCATGGGGCTGGGGCATGGCAGGCCAGCGAGGTCGCCCGCGCCGTCGCGCGTGCCGAGGCGACAGGTAACGTGATTTGCGGGCTTTACTATCTGGAAAGCTATTGCCTGCAACTGGCGTCAGGTCGGGTGAAGGGTAAGGTTGAGCCGCAGGTGACAACGCCCCGTCCCGGCTCTGTCCTGGCGGATGCCTGCTTCGGCTTTGCCCAACCCGCCTTTTCGCGGGCCCTGCCGCAAGCGGTTGCTGCGGCGCGGACCAACGGTGTCGCCATGCTGGCAGTGGCCCATGCCCACACCTGTACCTCGCTGGGCTATTTTACCGAACAGATTGCGGCCGAAGGGCTGATCGGGATCGGGTTCACCAATGCCAGCGCTGTCGTCGCGCCGCCGGGCGGGAATGCCCCGGTTCTGGGGACCAATCCTCTGGCAGTGACGGTGCCCGGCTTGGACGCACCGGTCTTGCACTTTGACTTTTCCACCTCTGCCGTGGCGCTGGGCAAGATCACCATGGCCAAGGCGGCAGGCGAGGCAATCCCGCTGGGCTGGGCGGTGGATGCACAAGGGCGGCCTACGACCGATCCGGCTGAGGCGCTTAAGGGTGCGCTGGTCAGCGCGGGCGGCTACAAAGGCTGGGGCCTTGGCCTGTTGGTCGAGGTTCTGGCAGCCTGCATGACGGGCAGCGTCAATTCGGTGGATGTAAAGGGGCTCAAGCTGCCCGATGGCCCGCCGCATGACCTTGGGCAGTTCTATTTGCTTCTGGATCCCGGCGCCTATGGCGACCATTTCGCAGAGCGGTTCGCAAGGCTTGCTGGCGTGGTGGCAGAGCAGGAGGGCGGCCGCATTCCGGGGGCCGCCCGCCGGGTCATGACGCAGGTCGAGGTGCCCGATGCCCTCTGGGCGCTGACCGAGCGGCTTGCCGCCGCCTGACATTGCCGTGACCAACGCAGGCGTGTGTTGCGAGGCGGGGCAAAGGCGATAGACCACCGACAGACAGCCTATTGGAGCGATTTCTTGATCATGCGTACTTTACCCGCCCTCGCCTTTGCCCTTCTGGCGCCAGCCGCCCTCGCCGGTCCCGTGCCCTTCGACAGCGGCTGGGCCGAGCAGCGGTTGCGGCTTTTCTCCTCAAACGATTATGCGTTTGGAACCAATCTTGGGATCGTGTCGGACGGGGCGGTCTCCCTCGCCTGGACGCGGGTGCCCAGTTCGGACTGGGGCGCGACCGGCGCGTCCTGGAGTTGGCAGGTAGACCAGTCGGTCCCAGCCACGGACCTGAGGCTCAAGGGTGGGGACGACCGGAACATCTCGATCTATTTCTTGTTTTTGCCGCAAGCCGAGGCCGAAGCGCTGGCCGGGGCCAACATTCGCCGGCTGATGGGCAATGGGTCGGTGCGCATCTTGCAATACGCCTGGGGCGGGAACCACGGACGGGGCGAGATCCTCGCCTCGCCCTATGCGCCGGGGCAGGGGGTGACAGTGGCGCTGCGGCAGGCCGGGACGGGCGTCTTTGAGGAACGGGTTGATCTGGCCGCGGACTTTCGGGCGGCCTTCAGCACAGAACCCGGCGCGCTGGTGGGCCTCGCCGTCTCGGCCGACAGCGACGATACCGACAGCTTGATCCGGGCTTCGGTCACGGGCATGGTTCTGCGCTAAGCTCCCGCTTGATGCAGATCAGGGTGGTTCTTCCGGCTTTGGCCCAGCATAGTGGGGGTATTGGCAAGGAGACGATCATGCGGATCTTGGGCGCGGTGATGGCAACGGCGATGGCAACGGTGGCATTGACAGGACTGGCAGGCTGTGTGGCAGAGCCCGATGCCTCGGGCGCCACGATCTATGCCGACAACTGTGCCGCCTGTCATGGTGCGGGGGGCATGGGGGACGGGCCGATGGCGGCCTCTCTCAGCGTCAGCCCGCCGGACCTGACCGGGCTTAGCGCGCGCAACGACGGCACCTTTCCCCGGACCTATGTCATGAGCACGATCGATGGCTACACGAGGGGCATCCACTTTGCCCCCGATATGCCCGAGTTCGGGGCCGGAGATTTGGGCGAGGTCGTCGTGGTGGAAAACCCTGACGGCACCGGCACCCCGATCCCGGTCGAGCTGATCGCCCTTGCCGACTACCTCGAGACGCTTCAGCGCTAGGCGGGACCGTCGCAGATCCCCTCGACCTCAACCCCGCGCCATGGCAGATAGATCTCGGCCGCCAGTGGGGCCTCAAGTGGGGGCAGGTCAAACACCTTGGCCAGCATGTCATGCAGGCGGCGGGTGCGGTCGGCATTGGGTGCCAGCGCCTTGCAGCAGACATACTCCTCCATGATCGCGCCTTGTTGCTCGTAGGCAAAGGACTGGAAGGGGGCGGTTGTCGCCGGGTCGAACAGGTAGGGGTCGCGGCCGCCAAAATGCTCGAACGCGGCTTTCAGGGGGTGGTAGTTCGTCTGGTCGCGGTTCTCCCATTGCCAGACATGGACCATCTCATGGGCGAGCAACATCGCGTCGGGCAGATAGACCTTGGCCGGATACTGGGACATCAGATCGTCGAGGTAGACCTCCTGGCGCAGGTAGATGTCGTTGAAGATGACCATCGCCTGCGTGCCCACCCGTATCGTATCGCCGCTGGGCGGGGGATAGATGCGCTGCTGACAGGTCAGCCGGGGCGGGGCCGGGATCGTCCGCGGCGGCCCCGTTGCCAGCCCGTCACTCAGCCGCGCGGCCGAAATATGGGGGCCGTCGCCCTGCAGGGCGGCGGTAAAGGCCATTTCACCCGGCGTCAGGGGCCGGCCGCAGGCGGCAAGCGCAAGAAGGCCAAGAAGGGCAAGACAACGCATGGTTTGAGGATAGGCAGAGCGGGGGCGCAAGACCATAACACAATGGCATTGATCCCGATCAAGGTAGGGTGATCGATTGGCGTGCAACGTGGTCCTATCCCAAAGGAGGACCCCCGATGCGTCAACTCAGCCTCGCCCTTGCCACTGCTGTCAGCTGTCTGGCCGGCCCCTTGATCGCTCAGGATGCCGACGCCGACGCGGGTGCCGGTGCCGCCCTTTACACCCGCTACTGTGCGACCTGCCACGGTGTGACGGCCGAAGGCGGTGGGCCTATGTCGCCAAGCCTCGTTATCCAGCCGCCTGACCTGACCGAACTAAGTGCACGGAACAACGGCGTCTTTCCGGTGGTCCGGGTCGTGATGCGGATCGACGGGCGAGAGCCGCTGGTCAGCCACGGATCGCCGATGCCGGTCTACGGCGACTTTTTCGAAGGCGACGATGCGGCGGTCAAGGCCGAGACGGGCCAGCCGATCCTGACCAGCCGGGCGGTGGTGGACCTGATGGCCTATCTTGAGGGGGTTCAGAAATAGGGGGGAGGGGCGTCAGAGACCCAGCGCACGGCGCAGGGCGGCATTTGCGCGTGTTTGCCAGCCCTTGCCGTCGCGCTTGAGGGCGTCCAGCATCGCCAAGGCCCGGAAGCGCGGCTCACCATAGTCGTGGCGGGTGTCAGGCTTGATCAGTGCCGTCGCGAAGTCCAGACGCTCCCCGTCGGCAAAGTCGATGCCGCGGGTCTGAAGTGTGCGCAGGCGTTTTGCCTCGTCCCAAGTGAACATTTATATGCATACGTTTAGAAGGGGTGTGAAGGGTGAGGTTGGTGCGAGTTGAGTGCATACCATATGCACTGAGCAATGTTCGTAAATATCAAAGAATATCTGGCCGCCCCGAATCTCGCTTAATCATTTGAAATTAGATCGAGACCATCGGTTAGCCCAATTTGAAAGGACTTCGCCTCCGAATTTTCAACCAATAGCAATGTTTCCTTCACCACATCTAGCGTCACAAGATGGCATTTATTTCCTCGGTCAAAATCTGATACCACATAGACTCCCCGAAGTCTTTTTGATTCATCAAAAGCGAAACTAAACACGAGTGAATGGATAAATTGATTAGTTAGCTTCTGAAGGGTCAAGGTCTGTGAAGAGGGTTTGGAAAGGTCAAAATGATCATGAATATCAAATCTTTGCCAGTTTCCAAATGCTCTAATTGAAGGGTACACCAATGCTGGAATGTTCTTGTCGGCTATTGACTTCGGAATTTTGGTCCGTGCATCTATCAGTTTGCGAACCTCAAAGAACGCAACTAGAATGTCATGTTCTAGAAGCGTAATTGTGTCGCGCCTTAGTCGAGTGTAGGATTGCGCCCTGCTAATCCGTAACACCTTAGCGCGAAGCGAGCGACGCCATGGCCAAGATTCTGTTATCAAGTTTCGCCTTCAAACATCCAACTCCTCAACAAACCGCGCATTCTCCTGAATGTACTGGAACCGCATTTCCGGCTTCTTCCCCATCAAACGCTCGACCAGATCGGCAGTTTCGCCGAGGAAATCGTCCTGTAGGGACACCCGGATCAGCTTGCGGGTTTCGGGGTTCATGGTGGTGTCCTTGAGGTCCTTGGCGTCCATTTCGCCCAGACCCTTAAAACGCTGGACGTCGATCTTACCCTTGCCGCCAAGGCCTTTTTCCATCCATTTTTCCTTTTCCACGTCGTCGGCCACATACATCCGCCGCGCCCCTTGGGTCAGGCGGTAAAGCGGCGGGCAGGCGAGGTAGAGGTGCCCCGTATCAATCATCGGCCGCATCTGGGTAAAGAAGAACGTCATCAGAAGGGCCGCGATATGGGCGCCGTCAACGTCGGCGTCGGTCATTATGATGATCTTATCATAGCGCAGGTCGTCGACGTTGAACCGGGTCCCCAGCCCAACCCCCAAAGCCTGTGTCAGGTCCGAGATTTCCTGGTTCGTCGTCAACTTGCCCGAGGCCGCCCCCAGCACGTTCAGGATCTTGCCGCGCAGGGGCAACAGCGCCTGCGTCCGGCGGTCCCGCGCCATCTTGGCCGATCCTCCGGCCGAGTCGCCCTCGACGATGAAAAGCTCTGTCCCCTCCCGGTTGGTGGCGGAACAATCGACCAGCTTGCCGGGCAGGCGCAGTTTCTTGGTGGCGGTCTTGCGGGCGGTTTCTTTCTCCATCCGGCGGCGCAGCCGCTCTTCGGCCCGCAGCACCAGAAAATCGAGGATCGCGCCGGCAGACTTGGGATCGGCGGCCAGCCAGTTGTCAAAGTGGTCGCGCACCGCCCCCTCGACCAGCCTTTGTGCGTCGGCTGTGGCCAGCCTGTCCTTGGTCTGCCCCACGAATTCCGGCTCTCGGATAAAGCAGGACACAAGGGCGCATCCCCCCGTCGCCAGATCCTCACGGGTGATGTCGCTGGCCTTGCGGTTCTTGACCAGTTCGCCGTAGGCGCGGATGCCCTTGAGGATGGCGTTCCAGAACCCCGCCTCATGCGTCCCGCCTTCGGGCGTGGGCACGGTGTTGCAGTAGGACTGGATGAACCCGTCGCGTGACGGCGTCCAGTTGACCGCCCACTCCACCTTGCCCGGCACCCCGAACTTCTGGTTGAAATCGACCGTTCCGGCAAAGGCCTGATCGGCGTAGGTGGCGGCAGCGCCCAGCGTTTCCTTGAGGTAGTCGGCCAGACCTCCGGGAAAGTGGAACACCGCTTCCGTCGGCGTATCGCCATCCACAATCGCCGATTTCCAGCGGATTTCGACGCCTGAGAACAGGTATGCCTTGGACCGGACCATGGTCAGCAGGCGCGAGGGCCGGAACCGGTGGTGGCCAAAGATCTCTTCGTCGGCATGAAAGGTAAATGTCGTCCCCCGCCGGTTCTGCGTCGGCCCAAGATTCTGGATCGGCCCCAGCGGAATTCCCCGCGAGAACCGCTGTTCATATAGCGTCCGGTCGCGTGCCACCTGAACGACAAGGCTGTCGGACAAGGCGTTGACGACCGACGCCCCCACCCCGTGCAAACCGCCCGAGGTCTGATAGGCCTTGCCCGAGAATTTGCCCCCCGCATGCAGGGTGCACAGGATCACCTCAAGCGCGGACTTGTCAGGAAACTTGGGGTGTGGATCAATCGGGATGCCGCGCCCGTTGTCCCGGATGGTGACCGAGTAGTCGGCGAAAAGCTCCACCTCAATCCGCGTGGCATGTCCTGCGACCGCCTCGTCCATAGAGTTATCAAGGACTTCGGCTACCAGGTGATGCAGCGCCCGTTCGTCCGTCCCCCCGATATACATACCGGGGCGCTTGCGCACCGGTTCGAGCCCCTCAAGGACTTCGATGGAGGAGGCGTTGTAGTCGGAGGGTTCGGCCCCCGCGAGGAGATCGTTGGACATGGTGCCTGCTACCTGCTTGATTGTTTGTCAGGTATATTGGCAGCAGGCGGGCGCGGGGGCAATTGGCTTGTCCGCCCCTTGGGGCCTACATTTCCATATTGAGCAGTTCGCAAACCTCAATGCTGCCGCCGTTAAGGTGGGGACAGCCTTCGGCCATCGCTGTTGCGGCCGCAAGATCGGTGGCGGTGATGATGGTATAACCCGCCAGACCGGGTGTCCCGCCCCCCAGCATCTTGCTGGGTCCGCACGGGTTTCCTGGTACTTTGACCGCCGTCCCCATGCCCTGCATCCAGGCCCGCCAAGCGGTCATATGGGCCTGTCCTTCTTCGGGTGACGAAATGTTGGGCCGGCCCTGATAGGCGAGGATGTAGTCAGGCATGTTCTTTCCTTCCATGCGGTTGCCGCCATCTGGAGAGGATCTGTCCTTGTGGTCTGGCCGCTGCCGCGCCTGCCCCCCCCACACCCAAATGATAGACTTCATTATCAACACGGGGATTTTCAAGTAAACCCGCTTGCGGCACCGGCATCGAAGAGTGGGGGGACGACCCTATTGCCCTGCCGGCAAAGTCTCGAACCGCAAACCTACGGCAGTACGGTTCTGGAACCCATGCCAATAGGTGAAATCGGCCGTTGGCGTACCTGCCTCATCAACCGCCCAGACCCCGTCGATCGCCTTTGGCATCAGGTCGAGGTAGGGGGCGCGGCTGACATCTTCGCGTAGATGCACGTCCAGGAAGGCCGTCACGAAATGGGCGGATATGTCGTTCAGGCGCACGGTATCCCAGACCGGATCCGCATAGTGATCGAAGGGGATGAAGTTAAGGGCAGGCGAGGCGACCCAACTTTCGAGGGGGGCTGGGATCGGCGCCCCGGCGTTGTGGTTTCCGTTCTCAAAGGTCAAAAGGTGGCGCGTCGTTCCAGTCGTCTCGGCAAAGATCTGGCGTATGAAGTCATATCCAGAGACGTCGTCGACGCTGCCTGCAATCAACAAGAGCGGTTTTTCAATCGCGGATAACCCTTCGGCATCCCAGAAATTGGTGTTGCGTCCCCAGGGCGCAAAGGCTGCGACAGCCTTGATCCGGGGATCGACCAGACTGGCCAGGCTTTCGGTGCCTGCCATGTTGCGTTCAAGTAGGCGCTGCGGGGCTGAGTAGGAAAAGTCGGGTGCCTCTCCGGTGACCCCGCCACCAGCAAAGATGAGGGCGCCGTAGCCGCCCATCGAATAACCGACGATAGCGCTGTTGTCGGCGTCGATGATGGCGCCTAGATCCCCATCCAGGGTGGCCAGGCTATCAAGCACAAATCGCTGGTCCCAGGGCCGGTTCACGAGGGTCGAGCCAAATGCCCCCTGGTCGTCATAGGTGCTGTCCCGATGATCGATCGCGGCGACGACATAGCCTTTGGAGGCAAGGTTTTCGCCAAGGTGGCTCATCAGGAACCGGTTTCCGGGATAGCCGTGGGACAGGATGACAAGTGGGTATTCGCCATGCGCCGGAGCTGCATCGCGGGCCGCCCGACCGGTCAACATCACCTCGGTCTCGCCGTCGCGCAAAAGCGCGCGATAGGTTCCACCCTGTTCGGTACCTTCGGCGGCGGGATACCAGATCTCGACCGTCAGGCTCCGGTCATAGGTGGGCGGTGTTCCGTCGGCCTCGGTGTTGACGATGTCAATCTGTCCTGGATTGACGAATTGGCGGGTTGTGACGCCGATCAGGTAGTTGCCGTAGCTTGCCAGTGACGGGGCATCGGGGCGGACCAGATCAATCCGATTCTGGGCCGTCAGGGGCGTCGCCATGACGGCGGCGGTGGCCAATCCTAGAGCAGCGGCAAGCGGCGTGGTTTTTCGCATCGTGGCAATCCTTCACTTTCTCCACTCATCAAAAACCCGCACCGGGCGAACGCTACTTCGTTATCATGACAGCATAGTTTTGAAAGAGAAGCGAAAATGCGCCTATCATGCGCTGGCGGTTGCCATTTTCTTTTCTACTCGGTTTCAGCCTCGCGGGCGGCCCACATCGCCTTGAAGCCGGGCCGCGCCTGGCAGGTGCGAATCCAATCGTTGATTGCGGGATACCCCTCGACCAGACCGGGTCGAAACTGCGCATAGCGCACGATTTCGGCCATGTTGATGTCGGCCACCGTGAACCTGTCCCCGACCATGAAGCCGGTCGTCCCCAGATGCCGGTTCAAATCTTGCAGTGGTTGGGTCAGCGCGGCGAGATGAGGGGCGATGCCCAGACCCTCATCGGACACTTTTCCCGCAGCATAGAACAAGGGCAAGGTATGCGGTTCGAGGCTGGCCAGCCCGAACATGGCCCATTGCTGCATCAAGGCATCCTCCTGCCCGGTCTGGGCCGCCAGGCCACCGCCGTACTTGCGGGCAAGGTATAGGTTTATGGCCAGCGATTCCGTCAGGATGAAGCCGTCGTCCTCCAGCACAGGGATCGCGCCCAGTGGGCTTACCTTCAAAAACCTGGGCGAGCGGGTGTTAAGCGGTGCCCCTTCGGCCAAAGGATCAGACAGTTTGCTGGCCTGGATGACAGGCACATGGGTCAGTCGAAGTCCCAACTCTGCCGCCAGCCAGAAAACGCGGGTGGCGCGGCTGCGATACACGCCGTAGAGCGTGGCCATTGGTGAATCCCCCCTAAATGTCCCCCACAACCTTACTAGACCGCGCCGCCCTCTCTTGCCAGTGCCGGCCTGCCGCCCGATAGTGCACCCTGCATTTCAAGGAGGGACAAAACATGCGCATTCTGTTCACTGGCGGCAGCGGCAAGGCGGGGCGGCACGCGGTTCCCTATCTGCTCGACAAGGGGCATCAGGTCACCAACCTTGACCTCGTCCCGCTGAATCATCCCGGTGTGCGCAACCTGCGGGTCGAACTGACCGATGCCGGCCAGGTCTTCAACGCCTGCGCGGCCTACGCCAGCTTTGACGAGCTTGAGCCGGGTACCGGCGTGCCGCGCTATGACGCCATCGTCCATTTCGCGGCGATCCCCTGCATCCTGATCCGTCCCGACAACGAAACGTTTCAGATCAACACGATGAGCACCTACAACGTCCTCGACGCGGCGGTAAAGCTGGGCATCCGCAAGGTCATCTTTGCCTCGTCCGAAACCACCTATGGCATCTGCTTTGCCGATGGCGAGAAAAAGCCCGACTATGTGCCCATCGACGAAGAGCATCCCACGATCCCGCAGGACAGCTACGCCATGTCCAAGGTGGTCAACGAGGCCACGGCCCGGTCTTTCCAGGCCCGCAGCGGCATCGACATCTATGCCCTGCGCATCAACAACGTGATCGAGCCGCATGAATACGCGCAGAATTTCCCGGCCTATATGGCCAACCCGGATCTGCGCCGCCGCAACATTTTTGCCTATATCGACGCCCGCGATCTGGGCCAGATGGTCGAATGCTGCCTTCAGACGGACGGGCTGGGCTATCAGGTCTTTAACGTGTCCAACGACGACATGTCGGTCAACCTGACCTCGGACGAGGTGATCGCCCGCTACTACGACGGTGTGCCGGTCAAATCGCAAATGGCCCCGAACGAGACCTTCTACAGCAACGCCAAGGCCAAGCGTCTGGTCGGCTTTGAACCCGCCCATTCCTGGCGTGATGTCCTGGAGGGCTGATGACCCTTTCCACCTTTGATCTGGTGGCGTTCCTTGCCGCCAAGGGCGAGGATCGGCGCGAAAGGGCCCGGCAGATCGACGAGATTTGCCGGGAGACCGGGTTTCTTGTTCTTGAGGGTCACGGTGTGCCAGAGGCCGTCATTGCGGATGTCTGGCAGGCCGCGGCCGCCTTCTTTGCCCTCCCGCCCGAGGTTAAGGCAAAGGTGGCCGCCCCCTATCCGGGCTATCCATACGGCTGGTTGGGGCCGGACAAGGAGGCGCTTGCCCGCTCAAAGGGGGAGGAGACGCCGCCTGACCTGAAGGAAAGCTTTAACGGCGGCCCTCTGACGACACCGCCGGGCATGACCGATCCCGACGCGCTGGCCTTTTGTTATCAACCCACGCTTTGGCCCGATCTTCCGGGATTTCGTCCTGCCTGGGAGGCGTACTACACCCATATGGAGCAGTTGGCGGGTCGCATCATGATGGCCTTTGCCGCAGCCCTTGATCTGCCAGAGGATCATTTCGACCCCTATATCAACAGCCCGATCTCGGCCTTGCGAGCGCTGCACTATCCCGCGACGACGGGGCAGCCTCTGGACCGGCAACAGCGGGCGGGGGCCCATAGCGACTACGGATCCCTCACGATCCTGCTGCCGCAACCCGGCTCGCGCGGGCTTGAGATCATGGGCCCCGATGGCGACTGGGTTGAGGTTCCAGCCATACCGGGGACCTTTGTCATCAACATTGGGGACCTGATGGCCCGCTGGACGGCAGATCGCTGGGTTTCGACCCTGCACCGGGTGGTGGCCCGCCCGGATCAACCTGCCCGGCAAAGCCTGGCCTTTTTCCACCAGCCCAACTGGCTGGCCGAAATCGTGCCGCTGGATGGGTCGGACAGTTATGAACCGGTCTGGTCGGGGCCTTACCTGATGGACAAGTTCAAGGCGACCGGCAGCTAGAGCACGCTGTCGAGCATCTTCAGCACCGGCACCAGGTCGCGCACCCCTGCCGTGATCCGATCGGTCAACGGCCCTGTTCCATCCAGCGACCGGGTCAGGACCAGCCCCTTTCGTTTGAGGTGTTCCGCCTGCGGGTGGTCCTTGGGGAAGGGGGGCGGCACCCGTTTGAGCGGCTCGCCGTAATAGCCAAAGCCCTGCGCTTCTGCAGTTCCAAGGATCTTGCCGATCCTGTCGCCGTCCAGATCTATCATCTTGCGCCAGTCGGCCAGAACCTCTTTGTCAAAGCTGACCACCCCGCCGCCAAAGGTGACGCTGTCGATGTCGATCCCAAAGAAGATGACTGGATCCTGCCGACCGCCGGCATCCAGCGACCACATCATGTGCAGATGGGTCTGATAGGGGGTCTTGTCCTTGGAAAAGCGGACATCACGGTAAGGACGGAACAGCTTTGGCGTCGCCTCGTGGCCCGTCACCTCTTTGAGGGAGGCTGTCATCGCCCCGAGCAGGGCGAGGGCCGGGCGTTTGAGCTTGGCCTCATAGGTCGCCTTGTTCGCGTCCCACCAGCCCTTGTTGTTGTTGGCCGAAAGGGCCGCGCAAAAGGCTTGGGCATCCTGAACGAGGGTTTCAAATTCCGACATTGTAGTCTGCTCCGGCGTCGACAGGGCGGATCATGGAGCCTCTGGCAACGGCTGTCCACTGTCGCAACATCCGGCCACTCATCTGACGGGCACATCTGGACTGGCATCCTGTGCCGCCGTAAGAGGCAGCCATGACGTCACGCACTATCCCTCGTCCCCCTGCGGTCACGTACAAACAGCACTTCCGGGCCATTCTGGTTCTGGGAATGCCGCTTGTCGGGTCGTCGCTGGCGCAATACCTGATCAATCTCACCGACACAGTGATGCTGGGCTGGTACGACGTCACCTCGCTTGCCGCCGCCGTGCTGGCCACAACATTCTGGTTCATCACCTTTATCCTTGGGGCGGGCTTTGCCAATGCCGTCATGCCGATGGTCGCGGCCGCCGCCGCCGAAGGCGATGAGGTCCGGGCCCGGCGTGTGACGCGGATGGGGCTGTGGCTTTCGATTCTTTACACCTGTGTCGCCCTGATCCCGCTGCTGTACGGACAGTCGATCTTTCTGGCCATCGGTCAGAACCCGGAGGTTTCGGCACTGGCGGGCGACTATCTGACGATTGCCGCCTGGGGGCTGATCCCGGCAATGGCGGCACAGGCGTTGCGGTCGTTCCTGTCGGCGCTGGAAAAGACCAAAGTGATCCTCTGGATCACCCTTATCAGCCTGGTCCTGAATGCAATCATCAACTACGCGCTGATCTTTGGAAACTGGGGCGCGCCTGAAATGGGTATCCGGGGGGCGGCCGTAGCCTCGGTTCTGATGAACGTGCTGGCGATGTTGGCGATCGGGGTCTACATCCAGATCGCCTTGCCGGAATATCGGCTGTACCAGCGTTGGTGGAAGAGCGACGGTCAGATCATGGGGCAGGTGGCCCGGATCGGGTTGCCCATCGGGCTGACCTCACTTGCCGAAGGGTCGCTGTTTTCGGCCAGCGCCGTTCTGGTTGGCTGGATCGGAGCGCTGGAACTGGCAGCCCATGGGATCGCCATTCAGCTTGCATCGATGACGTTCATGTTTCACCTCGGGATGAGCCAGGCCGCAACAATCCGGGCGGGCACGGCCCTGGGACGGCGAGATGAGCTTGCCCTGCGGCGCGGTGGCATCACCGCAATCATGGTGTCGCTGGCCTTTGCTGCCGTCACAGTTGCCGTGTTTCTGAGCTTTCCCGAGCTACTGGTATCAGCCTTCATCGACCCGACCGAACCGGAGCGGGATGGGCTGATTGTCGTTGGTGTCGGGCTTTTGGCGATGGCGGCCCTTTTTCAACTGGTGGACGCAGCGCAGGTCATGGCGCTGGGCCTGTTGCGGGGTGTGCAAGATACGGCCGTCCCCTTTGGAATGGCGGTGATCAGCTATTGGGTGGTCGGGATGCCCTCGAGCTACCTTCTGGGGTTCACCTTTGGCTTTGGCGCCGTCGGCGTCTGGCTTGGCCTCGTGGTCGGGCTGTCGGTCGCGTCGCTTTTGCTGATGGTGCGGTTCTGGGGCCATTCCGTGCGGATCAGTCTCAAGCACGGCTGAGAATGACTATTCCGCCGCCTGTTCGCCCTTGGTCAGGCGATCAGCCTTCTTGCGTACCAGCACCGAGCGCAGATCATGCATCGCCAGCAGAAGGGCGTCCGTTACTTCCTCTAGCTGCTCATCGCTGGCCTTTGACTGGGCCCATTGGGTCGTCAGGTTGAGGTAATCGACGGCCCGATGAATATCGTCGATGTCGCGGGCGGCCAGAAGGGCGACCCGGCGTTCAAGCCAGTCCTTGATCGTGGCAAGGTCTGACTCTGACAGGATGGTGTCGCCATGCGGCTTTATATCGCCATTACGGACGTTGATCGCTGCGATCTGGTCCATCTCGATCCGGCGCTGACGGTTCTCGGTATCCACCCGAAAGACGGCGGCCCCGTTTTCGCGAATTCTAAAGTAATATTGCGGTAGTTCTGACACGGGGCTCAAACACTCTAAAAACAGATAAGCTGAGTCTATTGGCCCGGCTTGCACCTGTCAAAGCAGCAAGCGCGGATGATGCCGATTTTGCAGTCCCTTGGCCAAGGACTCGAAAGGCGGGTCAGGTCAGGCCCGCGCAGAACTTCTGAATGCGCAAGCAGGCCTCGGTCAATTCCGCGTCCGAGGTGGCATAGCTGATCCTGAAATTGGGTGACAGGCCAAAGGCCGCGCCAAAGACGACAGCGACCCCGGTTTCATCCAGAAGGGCGGTGACGAAGGCCTCATCATCCGAAATCACCGCGCCGCCTGCGCTGGTCTTGCCGATGCAGCCCGAGATGTCGGGGTAGACATAGAAGGCGCCCTCGGGAACCGGGCAGGACACACCCTCGGCGGCGTTGAGCATGGCCACCACAAGGTCGCGCCGGCGCTGGAACAGGGCCCGGTTCGTCTCAAGAAAGTCCTGAGGGCCGTTGAGGGCGGCCATCGCGGCGTATTGGCTGATCGTGCAGGGGTTCGATGTCGATTGCGACTGCACCTTGGCCATTGCCTTGATCAGGGGGATAGGCCCCGCGGCATAGCCGATGCGCCAGCCGGTCATGGCGTAGGCCTTTGACACACCGTTGACCGTCAGGGTCCGGTCGTAAAGGCCCGGCTCGACCTCGGCAGGTGTGCAGAATTCAAAATCGTCGAAGACAAGGTGTTCGTACATGTCGTCGGTCATCACCCAGACATGGGGGTGGCGCATCAGTACATCTGTCAGGGCCTTGAGTTCTGCCCGGGTATAGCCCGCCCCCGTCGGATTGGAGGGAGAGTTGAAGAGGAACCACTTGGTGTTCGGGGTAATCGCCGCCTCAAGCTGGGCCGCGGTGATCTTGAACGCACTTTCCAGCGGGGCGGAAACGACAACTGGGGTTCCGCCCGCGAGCAGGACCATGTCGGGGTAGCTGACCCAATATGGCGCAGGAATGATGACTTCGTCGCCCGGGTTCAGGGTTGCCATGAAGGCGTTGTAAAGAACCTGCTTGCCACCGGTGCCGACCGAAATCTGGGCAGGCGTGTAGCTCAGATTGTTCTCGCGGGCGAATTTGGTGCAGATCGCCCGTTTGAGTTCGGCGATGCCGTCAACGGCGGTATACTTGGTCTTGCCCGCCCGGATCGCGGCGATCGCGGCGTCCTTGATGTTCTGGGGCGTGTCGAAGTCCGGCTCACCAGCGCCAAGGGCGATGATATCGCGCCCGGCGGCCTTGAGTTCGGCCGCGCGGCCGGTAACGGCAACGGTGGGGGACGGCTTTACCCGGTCCAGAGTTTCAGAAAGCAGACGCATGTCACAGGCCCCCTGGGGTAGCTTTCAAGGCATGAGCGTGTCATATGGCCCCTACTAAACCCGATCAAGCGAGAAGGAGGACGATATGTCCGAAACAGACGCTTACGGAGGCCCCAAGGACCAGACCGACGGAAGCGGCGGCTGGTATGCTGAAGACACAGCCACCTTCGGAGATCGGCTTGCCGGAGCACGAGAAGCCGCTGGACTGACCCAAAGGTCCCTTGCCGAAAAGCTCGGCATCAAGCTTGCGACCCTCATCCGTTGGGAAGACGACCTGGCCGAACCTCGGGCGAACCGCCTGCAGATGCTGGCCGGAATGCTGGGCGTCTCGCTCAGCTGGCTTTTGACCGGTGTCGGCGACGGCCCTGACGGACCCGACGACGAAGTGCCGCTAAGCGTTGACATGCTCGCCCTTCTGGCCGAGATCAGGACAATGCGCACCCAGATGGAAGCCAATGCCGTCCGCCTTGGACAGTTGGAAAAACGTCTGCGAAAGTCATTGAAAGAGGGACTGTGACAGAGAGCCGCGACACCGCCGAACGACGCCTTGCCATGCGCTCCATGCGCCGGGGCATCAAGGAAATGGACTTGATCCTGTCAGACTTTGCCGGGCGCCATCTGGCCGTCCTGTCAGATGACGAACTGGCGATCTATGACCAGCTGCTCGAAGAGAACGACCACGATATCTACGCCTGGGTCAACGGTCAGACCGAGGCACCCGGCCTTTATGCGGCCATGGTCGTCCAGATTGCCAAAGGGGCAAAGGGCATCGTTCGTCCGAGGTAAGCTTTGGCGATTTGTATAAATTTATTGTGGTTTCTTTGGGCAAATTGCGCGGGCAAGCTGTCTGCTTAACCAACTCTTGGACTTTTTCCCTCACTGCTTTGTCCACACGCAAGACGGAGCATGCTGATGAGTGTCCATACGAACCTTGATCGCCGCAATTCTGCAGGCAGCCAAGCCGCCTTTATGATGGGCTATCTAGAGTCGCTGAACCTTGTCGAAAGGCTGCATCGCCTGCTGCTGGACGTGATCAAGGACGAATTCGAAAGGGTCGGCGTGATCGAGATCAACGCAGTCCAGGCGCTCCTTTTGTTCAACATCGGCGAGAACGAGGTTACCGCGGGCGAGTTGAAGTCGCGCGGCTACTACCAGGGCTCGAACGTCAGCTATAACCTCAAGAAACTGGTCGAAACCGGCTACATGCACCATCAGCGGTGCGAGATTGACCGCCGCTCGGTGAGGGTCCGGCTGACCGAAAAGGGACGCAGGATCAAGGACATCGTGGCTGAACTCTTTGCCCGTCACTCCGAGGGGCTGATTTCGCGCGGTGTGCTGGACCTGGACGGCATCGATCTGATCACCACATCCCTGCGCCGGGTCGAAAGGTATTGGAGCGATCAGATCCGCTATATTTACTAAGTCGGGCGTATGCTTTGTCGGGCGCGGGCGGACGCAGTGAGAGAGAAAGATAGGATACGTGGCTGGCTACGGGCCGGGCAGGGGCCGTATTGCTAGTTTTCCGCCTTGACGAGAACCACAAGCCCATCCTCCTCTGGGGTCGTTTGCCCGATGGCAAGGCTGGTCAGTTCCCTTAGCAACTTGCGCCGCATGGCGGTTTCGTAGTCCTCGAACCCCAAAGCGGTTTCCACGAACGCCCCAAGGCCGCGGATCACATAGGCCGAGTAATACGAGGACAGTTCCTTGATCTCGGCCAGGCGCAGGTCGCCGTTGGTGTCCGACCCTCCGATGACGAGTCCATTGACCACGATCCCCTGGGCGCTGTTGCCGCCGTCCACATCCTGGGGACGTGGCCCTGTGTTCGATTGTCCGTCGCCAGACAGGTCAAGGGTCCGGGTCAGGCAGTCCGGTTGCTGACCCAAAAGATCATAGCCCGTCAGAATGGCCGACCCGATTGCGGTGGTCAGGTCCACATTGCGCCGGCGAGAGGACAGCAATTGGTTGATGGCCGAATCCAGTGCGGCGCTATCGGTTATTTCTATCCAGGGCAGAAGGACAGCCTGCCCGACAGGACCGCTCCATTCATAGACCGTAAGGCGTACCGGCGCTTCGGGCTGGCCAAGCAGGGCCTCGCGCACCTCGGGGGCGTTCAGCGCGGCGGCAAGCCCTTCGATCTGCAACCGATACTCCCGCGCGTCGACCGAGCCTGAAACATCCAGCCCAAGGGCGAGGGCCTGCCGACACTCGGCCAGGGCCGGTCCGGCCAGCAAAATGCAAAGGGCCGCTAATCTCATCATCCTGGCAACGTACCTTCCCTTTGAACGGACCCAAGCATCTGGACTGACAATTCGGCCAATAATTTGCGGCGCATGGCAGGGCCGTAGTCGCTATAGCCTTGGGCGATTTCGACGAAAGACCCGGGGCCGCGGATCACATGGTCACGATAGTAACCAACGATGCTGTTATCGCTCGGAGATGGGATCACGAGCGCATTGACGGTCACATCCTCGAACGGGAAGGCGTCATAGGCGCTTTGCGGGCCAAAGCTTTCGTTGTTCGGGCCATCTGCCGAGACATCAATGGTGCGAAACAGGCAATTCGGCCCCCGGCGCAACATCGTCACTGCATGCCCAAGAGCAGAACCGAGGGCGGTTGGCATGTCCTCGCGGGATCGAGGGCTAGAGGCGATAAGGCCAGCCGCCTGATCCAGGTCGCGGGTAGATGCGATAATCATCCAGTCTGGCAACAGGGGGACCTGATCGAACTTTCCACTCCATTCAAAGGCATAAAGGGCAACCGGATCCGGAGAGGCCATAAAGGCCGCCTGAACCTGCGGGTCCCGCAAGGCCCCTGCCAGTCCGATCCGCTGTTGTCGGTCCTCGATCGGATCGACCGAGGACGACACGTCAAGGGCCAGTACAAGGGCAAGGCGACAGGTCGCATCGGCGGCGCCTGCTGTCACGGCAAGAAGCGCGGACAGAAGGGCTAGGCCGGCCGACCGCATGCGTGGCGTCCTTACCAGTGCCCGGTGTTGGGCATCGACGCCCAAGGCTCAGCGGGCGGCTTGCTCTCGCCGGCCTGTAGCAACTCGATCGAGATATTGTCTGGCGACCGCACAAACGCCATGTGACCGTCGCGCGGCGGGCGATTGATCACAACGCCACTGTCCATCAGTTTTTGACAAAGGGCGTAGATGTCATCCACGCGATAGGCGAGGTGGCCAAAGTGCCGCCCGTCGGACGGCAGCCCATCGTCACCATCCCAGTTGTAAGTCAGCTCGATCGGGGTGTCTTCCTGGCCCGGTGCGGCCATGAAGATCAGGCTGAACCGGCCGCCTTCGCTGTCATGGCGCCGGATCTCTGTCAGACCCAGAAGCTCGTAAAACGCCCTGGAGGCATCAAGGTCCTTCACCCGGACCATGGTGTGCAAATAGGTGAGTGCCATGTCTGGCCCTTTCGGTAGTGATTTCTTCACTCATCAACCTAGCATCCCTATCGGGCGCGGCCACCCCACAATGGCCCAGCAGTCCGGATCAAAATGTAGACCTGATGCCGAACTTGATCCCCATGGCTTCCAGGTTGAACCGACTAACATTGCTTTCGGTCTGGCCTGCGTCCAAGGACAAGACCGGGGCAAAACCTGCATAGCTGTAATTCGGGAACGCGGCCTCCAACGTAGCAAAGATGCGTTGATCTTGGCGCCCGCCGGGAACACGGATAAATCCAACGGAATAGTCAGGGAAATCTGAGAATTGGACACCTGCATAGCCGCTAAGCTGGGCCGGACCGACCAGATCTCCATGGGCATATCCAATATGGGCCGTCCATGTGTCAGACACGTTGTTCAGCAGGTCACTCTCGCGCGCGCTGTAGGCGATTGTCGCGCTTAGCTGGCCGCCATTCTGAAGGCGGCTGATGACCTCTGCCTGCCCGCCAAAGACCGTATCAGCGCGGGCATTGCTATCCGGATCAAAGCGCTGTTCATAAAACGCCGATCCCTTCACCGCCACTTGCTGAGTGACGGCAACCGTCCTGTCACCCGAGGCCCGAAGGTAGGAATAGCTGTAGTCGGTGCCTGACCAATAGCTGCCGCCATAAAGGTCGAGGCCAAAAACACCCCAACGGGCGGCTTGATCATGGCCGATGGAGAACTCCAGGCGTCGGGTCGAAAAATCGCTCGCTGATATCCGATCAAACCCGAGGGCGTTATCGGCCTCCAGGCGATTCTTGGACTCTTGCGACAGGATCACACCACGGGCCGCCAACCTGGCCGACAGGAATGTCCGATACTCGTTGCTTTCGCGGAACCGGTAGGTCGTGCGGATATCCGTCTCGCCCAGCCAGCCGGACAGCGCTTGCGCGGACTCGCTCAGGATGCCCACGATGGGAACGCCATCGATGACGTTGATGTTGGATTCAGCGCCGCCATTCACATTGTTTGAAGGGGCGAATGACAGGCTGACCGACGTGCTCCAGGGGTTGACGCGTCGCAGACCGGCAGCATCGGTGAGGGTTTGGGCCGCGTCCTCTGCACTCGGGGCGACAGTCAGAGCTCGGCGCAGCCAGATCTCGCCCAAGGTGAACCTGTCCTGATTTGCGGATGCAAGGGCTGCGAGGCGGGCGGCCTGGTATCGTTCACTGTTGGGGGCATCGCTGCGGTAGATGCTGGCCGCCGCTTCATAGGCGGTGTCCATATCGCCCAGTTGGAACGAGGATTGCGCAAGGATTGTCAGGGCGACCAGATCCTCCGGGTCGCGTTGCAACAGTGCGCCGGACAGGCGTCGGGCGTCGGACCAGTTGGAGGCGCGAAGACTTTCGGCCGCAAGAGCACGCATGCCACCCGGATCAAGGACAAGCGAAGCTTGAGCTTGAACAGACGCTGGCAACAGAAACGCAACAAGGGCCGCCGTTGCCAGCAGCCCTTTCACACGATCAGGTCGGCGGATCACGGTAAAGGACAAAGCCTCCGGTTTCTTGGGCATTGACGCCGTCCGTCCGGGGATCGGCCGACTCCAGAACCACGATTCCGACAACCTCATCCGCATTCGGACCCCCAATAATTCCGTAGTAAGTGCCCGATTCATAAACGGTCACCGCACCGGCGTCGTCCGGGGTATAGCTTGCCAATTCCCCGGCAATCTCGCCGTTGACCGTCGTTGAATTCGGACCGACGGTAAAGGTAACCGGGGCATTGGGAAGCTGGTTATCACCTGTACCAATACCGATGGCTGTTCCGTCCTCTTCAAAAAACTCGCGGTTCGAAATGCGTCCGCGGACCGCGTCGCCGGCATTGAAGTCGTTGAAGTCGATTGCGATTTCCATCTCGGCGGTGACGTATTCGATGCCGCTCGCATTCTGGAAGACGCGGATACCGGCATAGTCACCCATGTAGATGGCCTGCCCGGTGCTGGGCATGACAACGCTGCCATTCCGTTCGTAGACGAAACCGCCAAAGCCATAGTCGACGTAGCTACCGGTACGGACGATGGCAAAACGGGACTGGGGCAGGGTGACGCCGTTGACAACAGTGGTATTGGCGCTGACGCCGTAGATCGCGCGATAATCGAACTGGTCTATGGGATTGCCCGTCAGGGAATCCGTAACCATTTGAGCGCCTTCGTAAACGGCATAGACCGTGGGATTGCCCGCGCTCGACAGAGTTCCGACAAGACCGTCGCGGGTATAGGTGTTGAAACCGTCAAAGGCGAGGTTGTCGACCGAAAAGGTGTCGTCGGTCGCATTGTAGGACACATCCTGCACAAATCCGCCGCCTGCGTCGTTGCTTTCCTCATAGCGGAAGATTGACGCATCCGGGGTGGGGGCTGCGGTGCCGGGTGGCTGGGCCGTCGCTGTCGGTGTGCCGTCGCCTCCGATACCGTTGGTATCCGTGGTTCCCGTGTCGGTTGTCGTGTCTGTCTGCTGCAAATCAGAGAACGGTTGCCCGTCCCCGCAGCCGGAGACCACCGCGACCAAGGCCACGGCGCAAAGTTTACGGATCATGACAGCCCTCACTCGATAAGTTTTTCGGCACAATCCCGGCTCGCAGGCAGCAAGTCAACGTCGCTTTGCGGGATCAAAGGCGCGATTGCGGGCATTGTTCCCGGATTGCCACGCCAATATGGCGTTTTCAGCGCCGCCCTACCCAAGATATAGTAGGAGGCGAGTCACCCCAAGGAGAGCGCCATGCCCATCACCCCAGACCAACAGGCCGAGATTGACGCCCTGCGCAGCCAGCCGCGGCAGACCCTTCGCGCCGTGTCCGAAGGGATGGAGGCGCATCTCTACAAGGCCATCCCCGTCCTCGACCACGGCTTTGTCCGGGTGATCGACTATATGGGCGACGATGCCGCCATCTGTCAGGCCGCCCGGGTGTCCTACGGCAAGGGCACCAAGAGCGTGCAGAACGACGAAGGGCTGATCCGCTACCTCATGCGGCACTGGCACTCGACCCCGTTCGAGATGTGCGAGGTCAAGCTGCACGTCAAGCTGCCCGTCTTCGTCGCCCGCCAGTGGATCCGGCACCGGACCGCCAACGTCAACGAATACTCCGCCCGCTATTCGATCCTGGATCGGGAGTTCTATATTCCCGAGGCGTCGCAGCTGGCCGCCCAGTCGGTCGTCAACAATCAGGGGCGCGGCGCGGCGCTGACCCCGGCCGAGGCGGCCCGGGTCCTCGACATCCTCAAGGGCGACGCGGCGCGCACCTATGACCACTACGAAGAGATGATCTCGGAAACCTCACCCGAGGGGGAGGCAAAGCAGGGGCTGGCGCGGGAGCTGGCGCGGATGAACCTGCCCGCCAATATCTACACCCAATGGTATTGGAAGGTCGATCTGCACAACCTGTTCCATTTCCTGCGGCTGCGGGCGGATGCCCATGCGCAATACGAAATCCGGGTCTATGCCGAGGCGATTTGCAAAGTCGTCGCCGACTGGGTCCCCGCCGCCTATGGCGCGTTCGAGGATTACCGGATGGGCGGGGCGGTTTTGTCTGCAAAAGGATTGGACTGTTTGCGCCGAATGTTGAAAGGTGAAGTGGTGACGCAGGAAACCTCTGGCATGAGCAAGGGGGAATGGCGGGAGTTTGAAGGGGTGGTTGGTTAGCGGTATGCCTTCACAAGCGCGGATACTTGCAAAAGAAAAAATGCTGCCAGAGATCAAGAGACTCTTGGACTCTCATGCCGAATTGAGAAAAGGCTCTAAAGGGCCTGACCCGCACAATACTATTTTAAAGTCGTCGGTTGTCTTTCTTTGTGCGGCTTGGGAGTACTATTGTGAGAACCTCGCTCTCGAGGCCGCGAAGAAAATTGCAGACGCTACGTTCGACCCAATGGATCTTCCCGATGCTATTAGGTGGCAGTTGAATCTTAGTGTGCATCATGCAGAAGTCGGAAAGGCCAATTCAATTAAGCTAGCTGGCAATGGTTGGAAAGAGGTTTATGTAGACTTGGTCTGTCAATTCTGTGATCAACTAAATACTCCCAAAGCCAAGCCACTAAACGAGCTCTTTAAGAAGTGCCTAGGTATAAGGGACATTTCCGGAAACTGGACCGTAGGGCATGGGGACATTGACAAATTTGTAACCCTGAGGGGCGATATTGCACATAAGGGCTCAGACGCAGATCGAGTGAATAGAGAGCAGGCGGCGCACTTTTTGACGATTGTCGGAAAGACAATTAGTGACACCGACGACGCGGTTTATGATTACCTGAGGTCTTCAAAAATGCTGGGCAAGGCGCCTTGGCGGCGATCAAAGTAGAATCTTCTTCACGAACCAACTGGTCTGCTTGCTTAAATTGCGGAAAGGTTCAAGTTGCTTACAAAGGTGGTTTGAGACGATCGCTTGGAAATGCTCGGGGTAGGATCATCAATTGATGACTAAAATTCTGTAGGTTCGCAGCAATCTAAAGCGAAATTTCGTGTCACTCCTACCCTCGTGCCGGGCGCGTCGCTTGTGAACATGGCACCGCGATGCCGGGTCGTAAGCTGTTTGGTTTGTTGCTAGAACGGCGGCGATCCACAAGGAAAGCCCCCCATGACCCTCTACGGCCTCCCCACCTGCTCGCTCTGCACGGCAGCCCTCAAGGCGTTTGACGCGGCGGGGGTGTCGGTGGCCTTTCGCGATGTCCGGGCCGATCCGCTGACAGCCGCCGAATGGGCGCCGCTGTTGCACGAATTCGGGTCGAACCTCGTCGACCGCTCCACCCAGACCTACCGCAACCTCAACGCCTGGATGAAGGAATCCGAGGCCGAGGATCAGCTTGCCGCCCAACCCGCCCTCATGGCCCGCCCCGTCCTCACTGACGGCACCCGCTGGACCCTGGGCTGGGACGCGGCGACGCAGGCGCTCTGGTTGCCCAAGGCAGAGTAGGCCTGAGGGGCCACGGCGGAACGACTGTCATCAATCTGTTACCAAATCGTCATTTATCTGTTACATTAGGGGTTCGAGCCAATAAGAGCGGAGCCCGCCATGTCCCGATCAGCCCTGTCCCTTGCGACCATCCTCGTCCTGACCGCCGCCCCCCTCGCGGCCAACCCCATAGCCGAGGTGATCTGCGCCCCCACCGATGAGATGACTGAGCGTCTGATCACCCAATTCGGGGAAAGCCGGGTCGGCACCGGTGTTCGCGACCCGGAGCAGGTGATGGAAATCTGGGCCGCCAACGACGGCCAAAGCTGGACGATGGTGGCCACCTACGCCCGCGGCGTGTCCTGCATCGTGGCGATGGGAGAGTATTGGCAGACCAGCCTGCCGGCCGATCCTGCCTGACCTGTCCCGCCTGACCTATCCCGCCTAGCCTTTGCGCAGGTTGCCGGCCATCTTGCGGCCGTCGCGCCCTTCGATCATGTCGAATTCAATGGCCTCGTTGTCCGCCAGCCCGGTCAGGCCCGATTGTTCGATAGCGGAAATATGGACAAAAATATCCTTGCCGCCATCTTCGGGCGCAATAAACCCGTAGCCTTTTGTTGTGTTGAACCACTTAACTGTACCCTTAGACATATCTGTCTCCTTCACATCGATGCCAAACAATGGCAGGGGCAGGTCTTCACGGCCCCGCGACATGGCGGTCTTCCGTCAGCCTAGTGCTATTTACAATTAGTCGGCTTTGGAAAAAGGCAAATGACAACTTATCAACTCTGTGTAATGCGTGCAGAGGCTGCTTAAATCGGAGGCATTCATGAGGTTTTTTGGTCTGAAGACGTGCGATACCTGTCGCAAAGCGCTGTCTGCTCTGCGAGCCGCCGGGCTTGACCCCACGGTTGTCGATGTCCGGGCGGATGGTATCGCCCGCGCTGACCTAATGGCAATTGTCGCGGCCTTTGGTGATAAGGCGGTGAACCGCTCTTCCACCACATGGCGCGCCCTGTCCGAGGCGGATCGCGCCACCGATCCCGTCGATCTTCTGGCCGCCCATCCTACCCTGATGAAGCGCCCGGTGATCGAAGAGGGGGGGCAGATGACCCTTGGCTGGGCTGCGGATGCCCAGGCCACATGGCTTGGCAAACTGGCTGGCGGTAACTAGCTCTGCCCTGTCTCGCCACCTGTACCGCAGAAAAGGACCCCAAATGCGCAACGCCGCCCTCACCCTTGGCATTATCGCAGGCCTCATCGGCATGATCGTAGGTCTTGTCAGCTATGGGTGGACTGAAGTGCTGGCAAGCCGGCCCCAAGCGGCGCAGGTCTTTAGCGTCGACAACCCGCAATTCATCCGCGCCGTCGCGATCCTGGGCCCTATTCTGGCGATTGCGGGCGGGGCGATGGCCAAGGTCCGCGCCCTGTGGGGCGGCATTGCCCTGATTGTGTCAGCCTCGCTGATGTATGCTGCCTTTGGCTTTAACGTGGCCACGATGTTCCCCATCGCGATGGCAGGACTAGGCGGCGTTCTGGCCCTCGCTGCCGGAAAACCGGACGAACCCAAGGCGCATTTCTGAACCAAAGCCGGTCCAGCGACAGCGGCCCCGCCCCCTTGAACACCAGCACCAGCAGGGCCAACACCCAGAAGGCCCGCTGATCCAGGATGAGCGCCCCTGACGCCCTGTCGAACCAGGCCCCGATGGTCGCGGCGTCCGCCCCATGCCCGACGACGTCGGTCAGGCTTTGCATGACGACAAATCCGATCATGCCAAGCGCCGCCAGCCGCGTCAGCAGCCCCACGACGATGAGCAGGGGCAGGATAAATTCGGCCAATGTGCCGGCGACCACAACTGCCCAATGAAGCCAACTCATCTCGCCGGTGTTGAAGCCAACGGCTTCCATTGCCCGGGGAAAGATCTGGGCGTAGCCGCCGACGCTGGGGCTAAGGATGCCGGTGATCCCATCACCCAGCTTGGTCAGGCCAGAGGCCCAATAGTAGCGCAACAGAACAGCGGCAAAAACTATCCGGGCTAGGGTGCTGAGGACTGGGTCGGACAGCCGCTCGAGGCCGTCCGCGATGCGAAATAGGGGGGCAGGCATGGCGGGACCTTTCAGTTGAGCGCAGTGATCGCGCCTTGGGACAGGAGGAGGGACAACAGGGCGGACAGGTCAAAGCCGTCGCCTGCATGATCAAGCGCATCGCCCAAGGTCGCGCCGGACATTAGCGCGGTCAGCACAGGCAGCGTGCCCGGGGTGATCAGGCTCAGGCTTGAATCAAGGCCGGGCCGGGCGATAAGGGCCGATTCCGGCACCGGTTTGGGGTTTGGCCCGCCCATGGCGTTGGCCGTCCAGATGCCGTGGATCGGAAAGTTCGACGGGATCAGGCTGACGGCTGGGGCAAAGGTCAGGCGGATATCTCCAAGGCGGTCGGGCGGAACCTCGGCCAGTGCCGTGGCCGCAATGGGGGCCGCATTGGCCGCGTGGTAGGCCCGGCGCAAGGCCAGCTCGACCCGTGCGACATCCGGCAGGTACGGAAGCCCCTGCGCCGGGGGGAAGCCTGCGAGGAAGGCGGGGAAGTCTGCCCCGTAGTGCATCATCAAGGGGGATGCCGGGGGATATGCCCTGACGTAAACCCCTGCCATGGCGCGGAAAAACTGGTCGCCGACCAGTTTCCGTATCACTGGAAAGGCAGTCTCAAGGGCATCAGACAGTGCCACGACCACGTTGTTGCGATAGACGTCATAGCGCTTTCCAGCGGGCCGTCCTTCGCCATCGCACAGGCCCGGTGGGGCGGCGCGCGCGGGGTCAAGCAGGGCTGCGGTAAATTCGGCTTGCCGGACGGTCATGACGGGATCAGGACAAGGGCCGCCTGGGCGCGGTCGGCTTCGGCTGCCAGGACCGGCCAGTCGGGCACGTCGTTGTCCCACTCGATCAGGATCGGTTTGGGGCCGCTTTTGGCGAGAGTGTCGTCCAGTAGCGCCCAGACTGGATCGACGACCTGGCGGCCATGGCTGTCGATCAGCAAGGTCTCGCCGTGGTCATCCTTGTCTTCATCATGGCCACCCAGGTGGATCTCGCCCACGGCATCAAGGGGGAAAGCATCGATATAGGCGCGGGGCGAGGTCTTGAGGTTGGTGGCCGAGACGAAAACGTTGTTCACGTCCAGCAACAGCCCGCAGCCCGTGCGGGCGACGACCTCGCGCAGAAATTGGGTCTCGGTCATCTCGCTTTCGTCGAAGGCGAGGTAGGAGGAGGGGTTTTCCAAAAGCATCTGCCGGCCGAGCGCCTCCTGCACCTCGTCGATATGGGCGGCGACGCGGGACAGGGTGGCCCAGGTGTAGGGCAGGGGCAGAAGGTCGTTCAGGAAATGGCTGTCGTGGGTCGACCAGGCCAGATGCTCGGAAAAGCTGGCGGGGTTGAGCCAGCCGACCAGATGCCGCAGCCGGGCCAAGTGATCGGGGTCAAGGGGCCCTTCGCCGCCGATGGACAGGCCGACGCCATGAACAGAGAGGGGAAAGCGCTCTGCCAGGTGCCGCAACTGGGCCAGAGGGCGGCCGCCGTCGCCCATGTAATTCTCGGCGTGGACCTCAAGCCATGCGACCGGACCGGGATCAGCAAGCAAGGCATTGAAATGCTGGGCCTTGTAGCCCACTCCGGGACGGGCAGGCAGGCCGGGAACGGGGAGGCTGGCATCGGGCATGGCAAAAACTTCCTTGTGGGAAGTAAGGTGGGTCGAGACCCACCTTACCGCAGATCCTGCCGCGCAGGGTGGCGGGGGGGAAGGTGGGTCAAGACCCACCTTACTTCAGACCTTAGCTGGCCATGTCGCGGTCGAGGGCTTCGAGCGAACCCATACGCTCGGTGCCGTCGGCCATTGCGGGCACTTCAACGCTGGCGCAGGTCCCGGCTGGGACAAAGGTCCAGGCGTTGCCCTGGTAGTCGACGGTCGAGGTGCCGGCGCAGGTGGTGCCGGGGCCGGCGGCGCAGTCGTTCTCGCCAGCCAGGCTGATGCCGTAGCACTTTTCGTTGTCCTGTGCGGCGGCAGTCGTGGCCAGACCCGCAATGGCGGTGGCCACAGAGGCGGCTAGGACGAGGGACTTGGAGATGTTGGACATGAGTTTTCCTTTGATCGCAGAGTGTTGAGCCGTCACCTCAATCAGGTGATGATCAAAGGTTAGCGGTTCGGCTTTCCGCCAAGCCACTCACAGGGCCGTGCATCGCGCCCCCGTGAGGATGCGTTACCCAATTCAGAAGGGATCGGGTTCGCCGCGCTGCGGCAAGATGCGCAAAAGAAAGGACCCGCCCGAATTGCGCCGGGCGGGTCCGTTACAGTGCGACCGTGGTTTGTTACAGCAAATCCGGTGGCGTGGCGGCTTTGGCCAATTCTGCAGTGATCTCCTCAAGAGATGTTACAGAGGTTTGGGTCTCTCCCAGCCGCCGCACGCTGACTGTACGCTCTTCAACCTCGCGTCCGCCAACGGCCAGAATCACCGGCACCTTGCCCACGGAATGTTCGCGCACCTTGTAGTTGATCTTTTCGTTGCGGGTGTCGGCCTCGGCCCGGACCCCGGCCGCCTGTAGCGTTGCGACGACTTCGTTCACATAGTCGTCTGCCGAGGACACGATCGACGCGACGACGACCTGCCGCGGGGCCAGCCAGAAGGGCAGCTTGCCCGCGTGTTCCTCGATCAGGATGCCAATAAACCGCTCGAAGGACCCAAGCGTGGCGCGGTGCAGCATGACGGGCCGATGCTTGGCCCCATCCTCGGCCACATAGTTGGCGTCCAGCCGTTCAGGCAGGACAAAGTCCACCTGATGGGTGCCGCATTGCCAGTCGCGACCAATCGCGTCGGTCAGCACGAATTCCAGCTTTGGCCCGTAGAACGCCCCTTCGCCGGGGTTCAGTTCCGGTTCGATCCCTGCCGCACGGGTGGCCGCCAGAAGGGCGGCTTCGGCCTTGTCCCAGACCTCGTCCGAGCCTGCCCGGCTTTCGGGACGGTCCGAGAATTTCACCTTGAAGGTCTCGAACCCGAGGTCCTTGTAGGTCTTGGACAGAAATTCGATGAAGCGCGCTGTCTCGCTCTCGATTTGGTCTTCGCGGCAGAAGATGTGTCCGTCGTCCTGGGTGAACCCGCGCACCCGCATTATGCCGTGCAGGGCGCCCGATGGTTCGTACCGGTTGCATGATCCGAACTCGGCCATCCGCAAGGGCAGATCCCGGTAGGACTTGAGCCCGACGTTAAAGATCTGGACGTGGCATGGGCAGTTCATCGGTTTGAGGGCGTTGACCGCCTTTTCCCGGGCGTGCTCTTCGTCGACCTCGACGATGAACATATGCTCCTGGTACTTTTCCCAATGGCCCGAGGCCTCCCACAGCCGCCGGTCAACGACCTGTGGGGTATTCACCTCGACATAGCCGCCCGCCCGCTGCCGCCGCCGCATGTAGTCTTGCAGCTGTGTGTAGATGGTCCATCCGTTGGGGTGCCAGAACACCTGGCCGGGGGCCTCTTCCTGCATGTGAAACAGGTCCATCTCGCGGCCCAGCTTGCGGTGGTCGCGCTTGGCCGCCTCTTCGAGCATGTGCAGATGGGCCTTGAGGTCTTCCTTGTTCTGGAAGGCCACCCCGTAAATCCGCTGCAACTGGGCGCGCTTGCTGTCGCCGCGCCAGTAGGCACCTGCTATGGACATCAGCTTCCAGGAGTCGCCGGGCACTTGCCCGGTGTTCTGCAAATGCGGTCCCCGGCAAAGGTCTTGCCAGTCGCCATGCCAGTACATGCGCAGCGGTTCATCGCCCGGGATGGCATCGATCAGCTCTACCTTGTAGGGTTCGCCCCTCTCTTGGTAATAAGCGACCGCCTTGTCACGGGGCCAGACCTCGGTCCGGACAGGATCGCGCTTGTTGATGATTTCCTTCATCTTCTTTTCGATGACGCCAAGGTCTTCGGGCGTGAACGGCTCGGCCCGGTCAAAGTCATAGTACCAGCCGTTCTCGATCACGGGCCCGATGGTCACCTGAACGTCCGGCCACAGCTCTTGCACTGCGCGGGCCATGATATGGGCGAGGTCGTGCCGGATCAACTCGAGCGCCGGGGCGGGGTCTTTCATCGAATTGATGGCGATCGGCGCATCGGACTGGATCGGCCATTGCAGATCCCAGTGCTGACCATTCACGGTGGCGCTGATGGCCCGTTTGGCAAGGCTCGGGGCGATGGAGGCCGCCACTTCGGCAGGGGTGATCCCCGCCTCATATGAGCGGACGTTGCCATCGGGGAAGGTCAGGGAAATCTGGCTCATTGCGGCCAAGCTCCTCGTCGGTTTGGCGCCCACGGAGCGCCCGGTTGCGGGTTATGTGTCGGAGCGAGTGATGGCCCGCGCGAAAAGGGGTGTCAAGCCAAGGCTGACACCCCAAGGCCGCAGGAAGCAGGGGCCTGTGACCCTTTCACAGCGTCAGGCCATAATGATGACCGCCCCGATCGCCAGGATGCACAGCCAGCCAAGGCTGAAGACGACGGATCGAAATGGAAAGACCGCCAGTCCCGAGATCATTCCCACCGCATGGACAAGCCGCAAGGCCAGGA
>Ga0209652_1000302_pt1 | contig 41773 bp, 36 predicted proteins | sample SaaInl74LU_5_DNA_FD_184641 | JGI IMG/M metagenome (GOLD analysis project Ga0209652, IMG submission 184641) | Marine microbial communities from expanding oxygen minimum zones in the Saanich Inlet - ESP_74LU_5_DNA (SPAdes) (version 2) | ecosystem: Environmental > Aquatic > Marine > Intertidal zone...
GATCAATCTGGCGCTGAAAGTAATGGCCCGGACGGCCAAAATCGCGCAAGCCAACAGCATCGATGTCCACTGAGTGCAACGCAACCATGACGCGGTTCATTTCATCAAAAATAGCCGCGCGCTGAGCATTGTCGAGATCGGGCAGAGCCGGGTCCCAAAATACTCTGCCCGCTTTAAATTCCATGAGATAAAACATGCTGCCAATCACCTCGTCGTCCTCGCAGAGGTGATAAACCGCAGCCACCGGCACATCAGTGTTAGCGAGGGCTGCGAGTACTTTAAATTCGCGATCAACAGCATGCGCGGACTTCAACAGCTCCCCCGGGGGCTTGCGACGCAGAACATATTGTCCCGTGGCTGTGGTGATTTTAAATGTCGGATTAGACTGGCCGCCGGAAAATTTTTCAGCGACTAACGGCCCTGCAAAACCAAGAACATGGCGCTCAAGATACGCGGCTAATTTTTCTGTATCAAAATCAAAGTTTGACTGCATCATTTCGTCCTAGCGGTTTTTTGAATTAGGCTTTTTCACCGGAGTAGCGTTCAATAATCTGCTTACCCAAGGCCATCTGATGAACCTGATCTGGGCCATCAGCCTGACGACACCAGCGCGCATAATTAAACGCCTCGGCCATGCAGTAGTCTTCGGTCAAACCGCCGGCACCGTGCATCTGCATGGCGCGATCGATCACGTTCTGGATCAAGAGCGGTATGGTTGTCTTGGTCGCAGCAATCATATCGACAGAAGCTGGCACGCCCTGCTGATCAATTTTATGGCAAGTCTTTAGAACAAGAAGGCGCGCCATTTCTATTTCTGAAAACATGCGCGAAATATCTTCGCGCACCGATTGATGCTTGCTCAGCTGGCGCCCAAAGGTGGTGCGCGACACGGCGCGCTTGCAAGCCAACTCCAGCGCCCGCTGACCGGCGCCAATCAGACGCATGCAGTGGTGCATCCGTCCAGGGCCAAGTCGCCCCTGGGCAATCTCAAAGCCGCGGCCTTCACCGAGCAATACGTTCTCTAGGGGAACACGGCAATTTTCAAAGACCAGTTCAGCGTGGCCAATAGGCGCGTCGTCATAACCCAATGTGGTCAAAGGCCTGATCAATCGCAGACCGGGAGTACCCTTTGGCACCAGCACCTGTGTTTGCTGCAAGTGACGATTCGGATTACTGGGATCGGACTTGCCCATGACAATAAAAATACGGGTGCGTTCGTTCATAGCGCCGGTGATAAACCATTTCCGGCCGTTGAGCACCCACTCGTCGCCATCTCTTACAATGCTGGTTTCGACATTGGTTGCATCACTGGACGCCACTTGGGGCTCTGTCATCGCATACGAGGATCGAATTTCACCGTTCAACAGTGGTTTTAGCCATTTATTCTGCTGATCCTTGGTCGCGTAATTCATAAACACTTCCATGTTGCCTGTGTCCGGCGCGTTGCAATTAAACACCTCTGGCGACCAAATCACCCGCCCCATAACCTCACACAAAGGCGCGTACTCTGCGAAGGTCAACCCGCCGTGGTCGCAGTATTCTTCATGAGAAGGCGGCACAAAAAGATTCCAAAGCCCAGCCGCTTTCGCTTTCACCTTCAACTCTTCCATCAATGGAAGCGGGGCGAAGCGGTTTTCTGCCGCATGGAGCTGTCGGGCGTAGGCCTCTTCATTGGGGTAAATGTGTTGATCAAAAAAAGTGTTCAGTCTTTCCAGTAGCTGCTGAGATTTTTCACTGTTTTGATACATATTGATTCTCCTTTATAGAGGGACAACAAAAATATTACGCGACTCGTCAATCAACGCGACAAGATGCAACGTGCTGCATGGTGGGTCTAATATGAACTGGCGTGAGTGTCTCTGTGACAATAAATAAGCAACTGAGCAATGAAGTGTCCGGCACGCGATGTCAGCGGCATTATAGGGTTTTCAAGCACATCATCAACATCAATTATCCAATAGCAAGCCATAACTACACTCTATACTGTGGATAATCGCGGCCTATGTCGAAATCAATATCTCTCAAAAATGTTCTCTTGAGTGGCCCTGCTCAAGCCTATTCAGGCCCAGAAATGGATCTAAACTCCGCCAGAAAGCACGCGCTGGGATTTTTTGTGCGCTCGATCAGAAAACCTAATAATTTTCAGCAAAAGGTATTTTCCTGCACTAAAGTATTTCCGAAGTGAGGCAAAGGCGTCACTGACATCAACCCATTTATAAGGAAATACTTCATGATTAAGAAAACCCTCATCGTTGGCGCACTTAGCTCCATTGTTTCATGGTCTGCATTAGCGGCCGACAGCCCCCTTTCTTATAGCAACGCTGGTATCGGCTACATGACAGGCGATATTGCGGATGTCGATTTTAGCGGGTTTGGCGTTTATGGCAGCTATGCCTTGAACGACTCTTTTTTCGTGATTGGCGACTACACCTCTATTTCATCCGACGATAGCTTCGACTTTGGCTTTGGCGTGGATGATATCGAAGCAACTCAAATTAATGTCGGTTTTGGCTTCCATACGCCGATCAGCGACGCAACAGACTTTGTCGCGACATTGTCTTATGCCGATGCTGAAGTTGAATTTTTTGACTTAACGGAAGATGGCAATGGCTACATTATGTCCGCTGGTGTGCGCGCTAAGCCAACTCAAGAAATCGAACTGCAAGCATTTTTAAACTATGCAGATATTGAAGATGGCAGCGAAACAGGCTACCTGCTCGGCGCTCGCTACTTCACCATGCCAACACTATCACTTGGCTTGAATTACGGGTCTAGCGATGATTTCGATTCATTTTCATTCGATGTTCGCTTTGACTTCTAACCCGTCAGCTAACCCCTGATGGAAAAAATCCAGCTACAGGGACCTCTGTAGCTGGATTGATTTCAAGATGCGCAAGTTGCTGAAACAGCTCAATCCGCCGACTCCAGTTACTCCTGACGCTGCAATGGAATAGTATTGGCGCTGCGCTCGACGCTATTATCAGGATTCAAGTAGACCAGTTTAGGCTTGTATTCAGAGGCTTCTTGCTCAGTAAAAAGGCCGTAACTGGCAATAATAATTCGGTCGCCCACTTGGCACTTCCGCGCCGTCGCGCCATTCATTGAAATAATTCCCGAGCCCGCCTCAGCGACAATCACATAGGTGGTGAACCGCTGACCGTTGGTCACATTGTAGATATCGATTTGTTCAAATGGCTGCATCTCCGACAGAGCTAATAAATCAGCGTCAATCGCGCAAGAACCGTCATACCAAAGTTCGGCCTGGGTGACTGAGCCCATATGCAACTTCGCTTTTAAATACGTCGATAACATCCTTAATCTCCGTTCAAAAAATTTTTGGGTGACGCTATTTCAGTTTAATACTCAAATTATCGATCAACCGCGCCCCGCCGGTGTACATGGCGCCAAGGATGGTAATCTCTTTGTCGTCCTCGGCCGCGGGATTGAGGGTCTTACTGTTGCTAACGGTCAGGTAGTCGGTTTTAAAGCCAACCTCAGCAATACGACGTTTACCTGCCGTTTCCAATTCGGAAAAATTGCGTTGCCCCGCTTTTATCTGCTCAGCCACCCACTCTAGACTCTGCTTTAACACCACAACCTTGGGCCGCTCTTCCGCGGTAATGTAACTATTGCGGGAGCTCATGGCCAACCCGTCCGGTTCACGATGAATCTCTGCAGCGGTAATTTCGACGGGCATGCACAAATCTTCCACCATGCGGCGAATAACCGCTAGCTGCTGGTAGTCTTTGATACCAAATATTGCTTCGTCAGGCTGAACAATGTTAAACAGCTTGGTCACCACCGTGGTGACCCCTTCAAAGTGGCCTGGGCGGCTGGCGCCGCAGAGCACATCAGTCATGGTCGGACAAATAACACGAGTCTGGGTGTCGAGACCGTTGGGATACATTTCGCGATCTTCAGGATGAAACAGATAGTCACAGCCAGCATCGCGCAGTTTGCCGCAATCGGTTTCGTACGTGCGCGGGTACTTATCCCAATCCTCATTCAGACCAAACTGCAATGCGTTGACAAAAATTGAACAAACCACAATATCGCAGGTTTCACGAGCCTGCTTGACCAAGGCGATATGACCATCATGCAAATTACCCATGGTGGGTACGAAGCCGATTCGCAGCCCGCCACGACGATGAACAGTCAACGCATCTCGAAGACCACTAACAGTGTGAAAGATTCGCATTTTGATTACCTAATCAGGAAAAACTAGTGGTCGGCGAAGTAATCGCCCGCCAAATTCTCAAAGCGGGTGTATTTGCCTAGGAAGGCCAGCCTGCAGGTGCCGATTGGCCCGTTTCGCTGCTTGCCTATGATAATTTCGGCACTGCCTTTGTCGGGACTGTCCTCGTTGTAAACCTCATCGCGATACAGAAACACAATCACATCCGCGTCCTGCTCAATGGCGCCAGATTCACGCAAGTCAGAGTTGACCGGGCGTTTATTTGGGCGCTGTTCTACATTTCGACTCAACTGCGACAAGGCAATCATTGGGCATTCGTATTCGCGCGCAAGATTTTTTAATTCACGGGAGATCTGAGAAATTTCCTGCACTCGACCCTCAGAGGGATTATTACCGCTCATCAGCTGAAGATAATCGACCATGATCAGCCCTGGCTGGGCCTGCTGGTTGATTTTCTCCATATCTGCCGGGGTGTCCGACCCGTGTTTGGCATGCCACGCTTGGCGCAGCTGCTCTACCCGCTCACGGGTAAATTGCTTGATGCGATTGCGCATCTCGAGGGGCGTAATACCGGAGGTATCATCAATAAATAGCGGCCGATCTTTGAGACGCTGGGCTGCGCTGCTCAGTCTCGGCCAGTCATCTTCACTGAGATTTCCCGAGCGCATTCGAGTTTGGTCAATTTTGCCAATTGAAGAGAGCAGACGAATAATCAGCTGGCTGGCTGGCATCTCAAGTGAGAAAACTAGCACCGGACGTGTTTGATTGAGCGTCGCATACTCGACCATATTCATGGCGAACGCCGTCTTACCCATCGACGGACGGCCTGCGACAATCACTAAATCCGATTTCTGCCACCCTGATGTCATCTCATCAAGATCTTTAAAGCCGGTGCTCATACCGGTGATTTGAGCATCGCTTTTAAATAATTCATCAAGGCGCTCAACGGCCTCTTTTAGCAGCGCGTTAACTTCTTTAAAGCCACCTTTTTTGGGGCGGTTTTCAATAATTTCCTGTAAGCGACTTTCAGCTTCAGCCAACAACTTAGAACTGTCCCAGCCGAGCGGATTGTAACCTTTGCGGACAATTTCACTGGCTGCGCCAATCAACTGCCGGACAATTGAGCGCTCAAGAACAATCTGTGTGTAAGCCTGAATATTGGCCGAACTGGGTGTGTTTTGGGCGAGATCAACAAGGTAGCCAGCACCGCCGATATCGGCCAATAGGTTACTGTTCTGAAGTGATTCGCTGAGAGTGATGGGGTCGAAAGGCTGATTCTCGGCGGCCAGATTGCTCATGGCATTGAAAATCAGCTGGTGATCTTTATTGTAAAAATCGCTGTCTGAAAGAACTTCAGCAATGGTGTCAAAGGCGTCATTCTTAAGCATCAACCCGCCGAGCACCGCCTGTTCCGCCTCAATGGAATGAGGCAGCGGCTGACTCGCTGTGGGTTCTGCAAATAACGCTTCGTTCATTTTTTTGACCGGAAACCTGTGTAAAAATTATACAAAAACGGCACTGCATCTTATTCAGAAGCAGTGCCGTTATGCAATAAATTTACCTGTTTTCTTGCGGACGCTTATTCAGCTTCAACGATAACAGTGATGTTCTGAAGAACATCTGAATGCAATTGACACTCAACAGAGAACTCGCCAACAAAACGAATTGGACCTTCTGGCATGTTGATTTCGCTTTTAACGATATCGCCGCCGGCCGCTGCAATTGCGTCTTCAATTTCGCGCAAGCCTACTGAACCAAACAGCTTGCCTTCATCGCTGGCAATAGCACTAATAGTCACAGAGCCGATAGCTGCCAAAGCATCTGCGCGAGTTTGCGCTTCTGCCAGCTTGGCAGCAGCATTGGCTTCGAGTTCTGCACGACGCAGTTCAAAAGCAATGCTATTTGCTTCAGTGGCAAATACAGCCTTGCCTTGTGGGATCAAATAGTTGCGACCGAAGCCCGCTTTCACGTTTGCTTTGTCACCAATACCGCCCAACTTACCAATTTTTTCTAACAGAATAACTTCCATCGTACTATCCTCTTCTTACACTAGGCTCAAGAGTTGCGATTTTTAAAGGCCGCAAGCCTAGAGCGTAAATTCAATATGCTGTCTACCACTGCAAGGCCAACTAACAGAACACCTGTGGGGCCAATAAACAGCAGTCCAAAATACATCAATCCAAGCCACTGACCGCCCCACCCCATTAACGCAACACTTGAGTGGACTATAGCGATGCCAGCAATTAACAGCGGCAGCGACACCAGTTCAATCCAAGGCGCATATTCACGGGGCAAAGCCACGCCAACAACCACTACAGCGAACATGGCAATCGCTAAGGTTTTATCTAATCGAAACTGGTGAAATTCCTCTTTGAATCCACCCGGATTAAACAAAACCGCCTGCCACCATCGCGCAACAAACAAACTGGCAACTGCTGTCAGTGCAACCATCCAAGCCAGCAGTCCAAGCACAAAAGCCCTACTTGGGACAAACTGAAGTTCCTCAGAAACACCCGCTTGACTGTTGACCTGAGCCACTAGCCCAGCAACATCTGCAACAATTTGATCAACCGCGACATTTGCAATAAACGCAAAGGCTGCTGCTGATACTGCACTCAAAAAAGCGGTGACCAACAATGTCCACTGCCATGAAACAATGACTCGTAAAACACCTGCAGCAACCAGAGTCACAACTAAACCGGCCACTGGCACTAACGTCATAAAAGGCGTTAGATCTGAACTCAGGTAGATCGCCAACCAGGGTAATAACGCCCACAGCGCGACAATCAATGCTTCCGAGTTACCCTTGCGCAATGCTACCAAGCCGACTGCGGCGGGGCTGATTAGCGGCAGTAAACTACCAACCAACGCCGTGCCACAAGCCTGTGCACGCCCACGCATAATAAATTGTGCCAGGGCTCGCAAGGGGATTTAACCTTTACTGGTGGCTATCAGTGTATGGCAACAGAGCAATATAGCGCGCGCGCTTAATTGCTTCTGACAGTTCACGCTGATAACGCGCTTTGGTTCCTGTAATACGGCTTGGTACAATTTTGCCGCTCTCAGAAACGTAGCCCTTTAAGGTTTCGATATCTTTGTAGTCGATTTCAATAGCACCTTCAGCGCTGAACCGACAAAACTTACGACGACGCACAAACTTAGCCATTATTCTTCTCCCTCATTCGCTTCCGACTCATCGTCATCTGATGCATTTGCTGCGGCATCTTCAGCGGCTTTCGCATCGTCAGCTTTCTGCTTGGCAGCAGCGCGACGTTCACGAGCTTCTTTATCTGCTTTCTCAGCGTTTTCAGCTTTCATAATCGGTGACTCAGCTGTAATAGCTTCATCGCGACGAATAACCAAGCTGCGAAGAACGGCATCGTTGTAGCGGAACGTTGAGTTAAGCTCGTCGAGAACATCCTGACCACATTCGATATTCATAAGAATGTAGTGAGCTTTGTGAATTTTGTTAATTGGGTAAGCCAGTTGACGACGGCCCCAATCTTCTAGACGGTGGACCTTGCCTGCACCCGCTTCAATAGAAGCAGTGTAGCGCTCGATCATACCGGATACTTGCTCGCTCTGGTCCGGGTGGACTAGAAACACGATTTCGTAGTGACGCATTGTATCTCCTCAAGGATTAAACAGTCTCCCACTAACGCCCTTAGGTCGCCGCAGTGAGACAAGGAGTGCCCGAGCTAGGCCCGGACGCTGTAAGGCGCGCTATTGTAGTGAGTTGACTTGCTGGTTGCAACCGACATTTTCAGCGCTTTTCAGCGCTGTTTGTCGTCGCTTTTTGCGATAGACGAAAGACTGAAGACTGAGCGCACATCGGCGCGAGGCTCGTCTAATACCAAGGTGATGGCCAGTTCTTCACAAGCCACTATGATATGAAACACAATCACAGCTTGGAAAAACCCTTCTTCCGCGCCCAGTGTGAGCCAATAAAAGGCGGGGGCCATAAGCACAGCGGCGGTTTTCGCCGCCCATGTGTGATAACTTGGGTACACACCAAACTTCATCAGCGCGGCTAACACTGGCACAACAAAAGAGAGTGTCGCTGCGACAAGAAACCACACCTGTGCGTCGAAAACCTCAGGCCACACCCAATACAGGCCGAGTATCATCGCGCCGTAGGTAAGTACATCACCCCAACTGTCGAGACGCGCGCCGAGCTCAGTGGTTTGATTGAGTTTGCGCGCAATATAACCGTCGAAGGCATCGCTGAGCAGCGACACCGCCAGTACGGCTAAAAATGCCTGGGCTTCGCCAAAATAAGCTAAGGCAACCAGTACTGGAACAAGCGCCAGCCTGGAGATACTCAAAATATTTGGAATCGTGTAAGTCATTTTTTACGTTCTGCAACGAGGTTCGTTGATTTATCGATGTTCTTATCTAACTCATGTTTGTTTGGCCAGCGTATTATTTTTCGATTTAGCGTCGCAGGCAAGACTTAGAAGCATAGTTTACAATTCTTCAGGCAACACAATTAATGCTATTTACGCCTGTTATTCCTTAACCTCGACGCTGTCTGACGACTTCAAATAAACAGACCCCTGTAGCCACCGAGACGTTTAAGCTACTCACTTCACCGGCCATCGGCAGCTTAACTAAATAGTCACACTGCTTGCGCGTCAACTGCCTGATGCCCTTTCCCTCAGCGCCCATCACCAATACCAGCGCGCCCTTCAGATCGAGATCATAAATTAATTGTTCCGCTTCGCCGGCTGCACCCACCACCCACGCGCCTTGCTGCTGAAGTTTCTCAAGGGTTCGCGTCAAGTTGGTGACCATCACTAGCGGCACTGACTCTGCGGCACCGCAGGCCACTTTCTGTACAACCGGTGTTAATCCCACCGAATTGTCCTTTGGCACAATCACCGCATGCACGCCCGCACCATCCGCAGAGCGGAGACAGGCGCCGAGATTGTGCGGGTCAGTGACACCATCCAACACTAAAAAAAGTGCATTGCTACCCTGCTGTTCAGCGACCTGAAGCAGATAGTGCTCATCAAAGGTCTGGCCCGACTCACAGAGAGCAATCACCCCCTGATGGCGACCTTCCACCTTTGCATCGAGGTTTTTCACCGTGGCCCATTGCAGGGTGACACCGTGCTGCTCGGCAAGCTTGTGAATCTTTTGTAGCCGCTCATCCTCGCGCCCTCTCTGCACATGCACCTCGCGCACCCGCTGTGGGGCCGACTTGAGCATGGTCTGCACTGCATGGATGCCATAAATCCAATCCACGAAACTCTCCTAATGAATTTTCTATTGATTGCGCATTGTACTGGCTTTCGGCAGAATCCGAACATGATTCACGAGGACGACGACTATTTTATGACTAAGCCTGAAACAAAGCCGCTGAATGACCCACTTCCAATTGCCGGTATTGGGCGACGCTTGGCTGCGTTTATTTACGATGCCTTTCTGTTGTTCGCTATAACATTGGCCTACGGACTACTTTTATTGCTGATAAAAGTTATTTTCAACGGCACTGACCACCTCGAAGATGTCCAACCTGGCCCAGTGTTACAGTGGTTGAGCTTTGCCGGTTGGATTGCTGCTCTGATCAGTTACTACTATATATGCTGGCGTAAACAGGGCCAAACGCTCGGTATGAAATCGTGGCGTCTCAAACTGCAACAGCCCGATGGCACGCTGGCTAGCCCTGAGCAATGCCTCAAACGCAGCCTGCTCGCCCCCCTGTCACTGGCAGTTTTTGGCCTCGGTTACCTACGCTGTCTCCTGCCCGATAGAGCCTGTATGCACGACCTATTAACCGGCACACAAGTGGTCGTTGTTGCCAAAGAAAAGTAATGCATTTATCACGAGCAGGGCGAACACCATGAGCAACCTTACAGACAAACTTATACTCGCACTCGACCAAGGCACCACGTCATCGCGGGCCATTCTATTTGATCGTCAGTACAAGATTGTCGCGCAAGCGCAATGTGAGTTTGCTCAGCACTTTCCCGCGGCTGGATGGGTCGAACACAACCCAATGGATATCTGGCAAACCACTCTCGATACCGCTAAACAAGCCATCGGCAAAGCGGGTATCGAGGCAAAGCAGATCGCCGGTATCGGCATTACCAATCAGCGTGAAACCACCGTTATTTGGCACAGAAAAACCGGCGCTCCAATACACAATGCGATTGTCTGGCAAGATCGCCGCACAGCGGACTATTGCAACTCACTCAAAGAGCAGGGACGCGAGGCGCTGGTCAGCAGTAAAACCGGCCTGCTGCTCGACCCCTACTTTTCAGCGACAAAAATTGCGTGGTTGCTTGACCATGTTCCGGGCGCACGGGACCAAGCCAACCGCGGCGAGTTAGCCTTTGGCACAATTGACTCTTGGCTACTGTGGAACCTGACCGAGGGCAGATCTCACGCCACCGATGCCACCAACGCGTCGCGCACCCTGCTCTACAATATTCACCGCGGGGAATGGGATGAGACACTGCTATCTCTGTTTAATATTCCTGCGTCGCTGTTGCCTGAAGTGAAAGACTGCGCGGCAGATTTTGGCGCCACTACATTGTTCGGCAACCCCATTACCATCGCTGGTATTGCCGGCGACCAACAAGCTGCCACCCTCGGGCAAGCCTGTTTTGAAACGGGCATGCTCAAGTCAACCTATGGCACAGGTTGTTTTGCGCTGCTGAATACAGGCACAACTGCCGTTACCTCGAAACACCGTCTACTCACCACCATCGCGTACCAGCTCGACGGCAACGTAACCTATGCCATCGAAGGCTCGATTTTTATTGCAGGGGCGGCAGTGCAATGGCTGCGCGACGGATTGGGCATTATTCAATCGGCACAGCAATCTGGCGAACTTGCGAAAACCGCGGATGAAAGCCAAGGGGTTTATATGATCCCTGCCTTTACCGGTCTCGGCGCACCCTGGTGGGATGCCGACGCGCGCGGCGCGCTTATCGGTCTCACCCGCGGTACCGGACCCGCAGAAATTGCCTGTGCCGCCCTCGAATCTGTCTGTTTTCAGACACTGGATTTACTCGATGCGATGCACGCCGACTGGGGTCAACCAGTGGAGACTGTGTTGCGCGTCGACGGCGGTATGGTAAACAGCGATTGGACAATGCAGCGACTGGCTGACATTCTTCAAGCCCCTGTCGACAGACCCGTTATTGCCGAGACCACCGCCCTGGGCGCCGCATGGCTGGCGGGCTCCTTTACCGGTGTCTGGCCCGATCAAGCGGGGTTTGCCGAGGGTTGGCGACTGGACAAGAACTTTTCCCCAGAGATGCCTCGCGACCGTCGGGATGCAAAAGTCGCTGGCTGGAATACTGCTGTGCGCCGAGTTCTGGCGCCCTAGGACGAGACCTGCGCGGGCACTAGATATCGTGGCCCATAAAAAAGCCCGGCACTGTTTTCAGTCCGGGCTTTTTTCTTGCATTCTATTTTATTCGGGACGCATATGCGGGAAGAGCAGCACATCTCTGATCGAGGGCGAGTCGGTCAGCAACATCACCAAGCGATCAATGCCAATCCCTTCACCCGCAGTTGGCGGCATTCCGTACTCGAGAGCGCGAACATAATCCGCATCGTAATGCATCGCTTCGAGATCGCCGGCATCTTTCTCCGCAACCTGCTGCTTAAACCGAGCAGCTTGGTCTTCGGCGTCGTTTAACTCCGAGAAGCCATTGGCAATTTCGCGCCCGCCAATAAAGAACTCGAAACGATCGGTGACAAACGGATTGTCATCATTGCGACGAGCCAGAGGAGAGACTTCCGCTGGGTACATGGTGATAAAGGTCGGCTGTATTAATAGGTGTTCGACGGTCTCTTCAAAGATTTCGATTTGAACTTTACCTAAGCCCCAAATATCTTTCACAGCAATACCTAGGCCGCGAGCAATATCGCGCGCACCCTGCTCATCAGCGAGTGTGTCAGCATCAATCGTCGGGTTGTATTTAAGAATCGAATCAAAGACCGAGAGGCGAGCAAACGGCTGCGAAAAGTCGTAATGAGTTTCGCTCTCAACCTCGCCCTCGGCATTTTTGACCGTGGTGACAACCTTGGTCGACCCCAACACTTCTGTGGTCATTTTGCGCAGCATATCTTCGGTGAGATTCATCAGATCTTTGTAGTCGGCATAGGCCTGATAAAACTCTAGCATGGTGAATTCAGGATTGTGACGGGTCGATAACCCCTCGTTTCTGAAGTTGCGATTGATCTCGTAGACTCGCTCAAAGCCTCCTACCACAAGGCGCTTTAAGTAAAGTTCAGGGGCAATGCGCAAGTACATATCGATATCGAGGGCGTTGTGATGAGTGACAAACGGACGCGCGACTGCACCCCCTGGAATCACCTGCAACATCGGCGTCTCGACTTCTAAAAAGTCAGCGCCATTTAAATAGCGACGGATAAAATCAACCACTTTTGAGCGAATACGGAATGTGTTGCGCACATCGGGGTTCACAATCAGATCAACATAGCGCTGGCGATAGCGAATCTCTTGATCCGCCAATCCGTGAAACTTGTCCGGCAGCGGGCGCAACGCTTTGGTCAGCAGTTGGTAGTTGTCCATTTGCACGTAGAGATCGCCTTTTCCAGACTTGTGCAAGGCGCCGCTAATACCCACGATATCACCCAAATCCAACGCCTTGGCAAAGGGTCGCGCGTCGGCAGTAACATAGAGCTGAATTGTGCCAGAGCTATCTTGAACAACGATAAACGCACCGCGATTGCGAATCACACGACCAGCGATGGTGACCACTTTGCCCAACTGCTCAAGCGCTTCTTTAGTCTGGTCAGCAAAACCAGCCTGGAGTTCGGCAGCGCTGTGCTGAGGGCGGAAATCGTTGGGAAACGTCGGGCCATCTTGCTCGCGCAACGCAGTGAGTTTGGCGCGGCGCTCCGCAATAAGCTTATTTTCGTCGTGTTGTTCAGTCATAGTCTGGTCTTTGTCGTCTTTAGTTATGTCAATGTCGGGTCGGCGGTTACAGTCCGGCCTTTAGCGAGGCCACAATAAACTGGTCAAGCTTGCCGTCTAAAACAGCACCCGTATTGCGTGTTTCAACACCGGTGCGCAAATCTTTAATTCGTGCATCGTCGAGCACATAGGAGCGGATCTGGCTGCCCCAGCCAATATCCGACTTAGTATCTTCCGTCGCCTGCGCTGCGGCTTGGCGCTTCTGCATCTCCGCCTCATACAACTTTGCCCGCAGCATTTGCCAGCACTTGTCGCGATTCTGATGCTGTGAGCGCTGGCTCTGCGACTGCACCACAATGCCTGATGGCTCGTGGGTTAAACGCACCGCAGAGTCAGTCTTGTTGATGTGCTGACCACCTGCGCCGGACGCGCGATAGGTATCGGTGCGAACATCCGCCGGATTAATATCAATTTCAATATTGTCGTCAATTTCCGGAGAGACAAACACCGCAGAAAAAGAGGTATGACGACGATTGCCCGAATCAAACGGCGATTTGCGCACTAACCGATGAACACCAATTTCTGTGCGCAACCAACCGTAGGCATACTCGCCGGTGATCTGCACAGTAGCGCCTTTAATACCCGCGACATCACCTGCGGAACACTCGAGCAGCTCGGCTTTAAATCCTTTGTCATCGGCCCAGCGCAAATACATGCGCAGCAGCATCTCGGCCCAATCCTGTGCTTCAGTGCCGCCAGAGCCAGATTGAATATCAAGATAGGCATTGTTGGGATCCATCTCGCCGGAAAACATACGCCGAAATTCAAGCTTAGCCAACTGCGCTTCGAGACCGTCAATTTCAGACTGAACATCGACAACAGTGGCTTCGTCATTTTCCTCGACCGCCATCGCCAGCAGCTCACGGGCATCGGCAACACCGGCATCTAAGTTTTCAATGGTCTTGACCACAGCCTCAAGGGATGCGCGCTCGCGACCTAGCTCTTGTGCGCGTTCAGGTTTGTTCCAAACATCCGCCTCGCCGAGTTCTAGCTCAACCTCAGCCAGTCGATCTTTGCGATTAGCGTAGTCAAAGATACCCCCTCAAGACGTCAGTGCGCGCTTGAAGATCATCGAGAGAGTTGTAGAGTGGATTAACTTCCATAGCAGTATATCTTTTGACCAGCATTTAAAGGGTCGGCATTTTACCTCAGCAACCTAGTCACACCAAGCAAAACAACCAAAGTTGCTAATGATCAATCAGTAGAGCAACATACGACTATAAAAACTATAAAAGGTCGTCGCCATGTTAAAAATTTATTTCCTCTGCTTTATTGCCTATATGCTTTTTTGGCCAGTCCCCGTCGACCCTGTCAGCTGGGATGCACCCGTTGATCAAGGCTATGTTGGCGCCTTTGCCAGCAACACCAAACTGAACTCCCTAGAAACCGTTGTCACCGAAGGTCTGCACGGCCCTGAAGGCCTCGCACTGCTTGATGGGGAAGTCTATGCAGCCACGCGCGAGGGATGGATTGTGCGTCACAATCCTGAGACTGGCGAGGTTTCTCGCTGGGTCAATACCGAAGGCAGCCCGCTGGGTATTGTATTTGATGGCGACAATAACCTGCTAGTCGCCGACGCCTATCTTGGACTGCTGAGCATCGCCCCCAGCGGCGAAATCAGTGTTCTCAGCAATGAGGTTGACGGCACGCCAATTGATTATGCTGACGACGTAGACGTTGCCGCAGACGGGAAAATATACTTTAGCGACGCATCGACTAAGTTCGGCGCAAAAAGCAATGGCGGCACTTACGCCGCAAGCTTGCTCGACACTATGGAGCATGGTGGACATGGCCGCCTGTTGGTCTACAACCCAGCCGACAAGACCACCGCAGTGGTCATGGACGGACTCAACTTTGCCAATGGCGTCGCCGTCGCCGCTGACAGCAGTTTCGTTCTGGTCAATGAAACCGGCTCATATCGGGTCCACAAATACTGGTTACAAGGGGACAAAGCAGGCCGATCAGAAGTATTGATCGACAACCTGCCAGGCTTTCCCGACAATGTTGTTCGCGGTCGCGATGGACGCTACTGGGTGGGATTGGTTTCACCGCGCAGCGAAGCCTTAGACAACCTCTCCGACTCACCTTTTGTGCGTAAAATTGTGCAGCGCATGCCGGCCTTTATGCGCCCGCAAGCAGTTCCCTACAGTCACGTTTTTGCCATGGATGAAAACGGCAAAGTGCTACTATCACTGCAAGATCCAAACGGCAGTTATGACACCAACACCGGTGCGCTAGAAACTGACAACTGGCTCTATATCAGCAGCTTGCACGCCGCCAATCTTGGTCGTATCAGCCGCGTCAATGCTGGATTGTCGGTGACCGAGGAGTAGCGCTCTCCGCTGTCAAACTCAGGCACTAACATATCGACCAAATAGGCTTTTGCAGTCGATACTTTTAATTAATGGACAGCAGCACATGGCATCACCTGAATTATCGCTAACGGCAAAATTGCACCACAGTTTTTTTGATACCTTTAAAGACCGTGGCGATCTGCACTTTAGCCCAGTGGTGCCAAGCCGGCTTGATCAACCAACGAAGGTCAGCAGCAATTCCCTATTGGCCACTCAGCTCGGCATTGATCCCGCCGCCCTCGAGAGCCAGACAATGCTCGACCTTGTCAGCGGTAATTTTGGCACCGCCAATATCAAGCCGATAGCGCTGGTTTATTCCGGTCACCAGTTTGGCGTTTGGGCTGGACAGCTGGGCGATGGTCGCGCCATGACCCTTGGTGAGCTGCCGGTAACCGGCGCTGACGGCAAAACCGAACTCTGGGATATTCAACTAAAAGGTGCGGGCCCAACACCCTACTCACGGTTCGCTGACGGTCGCGCCGTTTTGCGTTCCAGCATTCGCGAATACCTCTGTTCAGAGGCGATGCATGGGCTTGGCATTGCCAGCACACGGGCACTGTATCTGCTCGATAGTAAAACCCGCATTTATCGTGAAGACGTCGAGTCCGGCGCCATTGTCTGCCGAGTCGCCCGCAGTCATATTCGCTTTGGCTCCTTCGAACACTTCCACTACCGCAATCAACCAGAAGGCGTCGCCGCGCTGGCCGACTATGTTATCGACCGCCATTTTCCCGAATGGGCCGCAGAGCATAATCGCTACTTAAAGCTGTTCACCCAAACCGTGGAAAATACGGCAAAAATGATTGCCCAGTGGCAAGCGATTGGGTTTTCCCATGGTGTTATGAACACTGACAATATGTCGATTTTAGGGGACACACTCGACTACGGGCCATTTGGCTTTCTAGACAGCTACAACCCGAACTTTATCTGCAACCACTCAGACAGCCATGGCCGCTACTCATTTAAGAACCAACCCTCTGTCGGCCTGTGGAATTTAAATGCGCTGGCCACGTCGCTTATGTCGCTGCTCTCCAGCGACGAACTCATTGCCGTACTAAAAACCTACGAGCCTCACTATTTAACCCAGTACCGCGCGTTAATGGCCGCCAAATTGGGCTTACTTGAGTACCGCGACGACGATGAACAACTACTCAATTCACTGCTCGAATTGCTGCAAAAAAATGCCGTGGACTACAGTTTATTCTTTCGCCAGCTGTGCACCTTTAGCGCCGCCGACCAATCAGTTCGCGACCACTTTATTGATCGCGATGCGTTCGACCTGTGGGCTGAACAATACCTTCAGCGCCTAGTCCAACAACCACTCACCGATCAGCAGCGCTGCGCACAAATGTTGCGCACCAACCCCAAGTATGTGCTGCGCAACTACATGGCCCAGGCCGCCATTGAAAAAGCCCAGCAGGGAGATTACAGCGAAGTAAATCTGTTGCTGAGAGTTTTGCAAAACCCCTTTGATGAACACCCCGAAGCAGAAAAGTACGCCGGACTGCCGCCAGATTGGGCTGATCATATTTCCGTGAGTTGCTCGTCCTGATGGTTTAGGCAAGCCATGGCACTACCTGAGCCCTCCATGGAGAAGGGGCAAACAGAAGGAGGCAAACGGAGAAGAGCACAATAGAATTAAAAAACCCCTGCTGTAAGGAGGGGGAGTGTTACAAACCAGCAGGGGCTATAAAAGCGTTATAAATACACCGATTTTGAATCGACTGGCTCCACTGAGAACAACCAGAGTCAGCGTTTCAAACATCAGTGCCTATAAGACTCAGAAGCGACAAAAATCCCTACCCTAAATCAAAAATAAAAATAAACTTCTCTCTTTCAAGTGAGCCAAATCACTTTTACATAGCTTTAACGGCCGAAAACCGACCTCGAGAGCCGCAAGCAAGACTTATTTGGACAGGATTATTCAGCCGCCTACCACCCATCCTCAGGCCAGCGCTCCAACTCCAACAACCATCGCTTAACCTTGATTGAGCAACCAGCCAATCACCAACACCTGAGGCAATGTTATCAGCGGCAGGAACAAGGCAATCTTCCACGACTTGGTGGTGTCTTTAATCACCATCACTTCGGTGTAATCGGTGGCGACACCCGCCATTAAAAACGTGAAGCCGTTGCCAGGCGCTCCAGCGCGGGTGAGGATATCGGCGGCAATAGGCGTCGAGCCCTCGGAGCACACTTCAATAATGGTTGCCGCCAGCAGAGTAAGAAATAGGCCTGCAACCGTTGGTCCAAAGAGGGTTTGATAGGTGTCCATGGGCACAAAGGCACGGATAGCAGTGGCTAAGACAATGCCGAAAAGTAACCAGCGGAACACCATGCGCGAATCACGCAAGCCATCCCACAACAGGGCAACCAGACCTTTAGGCGTAAAGCTCGCCTGTTTTAAAGCACTGACAATTTGTGGCCAGACAGGTTTGTTTGCCTGCTCTTGAAGACTGTCGTCATTGGCTGCTGAACTGGGATTGGCAGAGTTTGGATTAGCAGAGTTGGGATTGGCAGGCAAAATATTGCGCGCGACAAGGCGATCAAAAATAAGTCCCGTGACAATACCAATTAACATAGACAGCGCAACAAAGGCGAGGGTATAACCCCAGCCAATTAAGGTGATCAATACCACGGTGAGCGACAGTGAATTCCACGGGCTGGCAATCAGAAAGGCCATCAATTGGCCGAGGCTGGCCCCGCGCTCGTAGAGCTTTGTTCCAACCATCAAAATGCCATGACTGCACAGGTCGAGCAGAACACCGGCAAAGGTAGCGCGGATAACACCTCGCGGTGTCCCGCCTTGGCCGAGGGCAGACATGACTAGCTCGCGCGGAATACGCTCGAGCAAGCCAACAAAAGCCACGGCCATAAGCAGACCCCACCACATTTTATTGATCAGTTCATAGGCGCCCGAGCTCATCACCGTCAGCCATTCTGGCAGCGCGGGCTGCCCACCGACCAGCAGATGAATGAGATAGCCCACAGCCACAATGCTGGCCGAACCCCACAAAAGATAGTCGGGACGGCTTTTTTGCACAGGCGTCGGCGGCTGACTGGCGCAGCACGCCGGCGTGGCGGTGACAACAGGTTCTGGCTTGCAACAATCACTCATAGTCTTTTCAGTCCAATCATAAATAAATTGCTCTTGAGGAAGTATTAGCTTAAAACATGTACCTGTGTGCTGGAAACTGACATCTCAAATTTCAGCGTTATAATAGCGGCTAGACCTTAGCGAACGGACACCATGAAAAAACTGATATCTCTTGCCCTACTCTCGATCAGCAATTTTGCCAGCGCCGATATTTTTTGGTTTGTGCGCGACGAAAATGGCTATACCAATTGGCAGTATGTGGCGAATTTCTCCAGTGGCATCTTAATTATTGTGCTGTCTCTGCTGGCCGTCTGGCTGGCCTTTACGCGACGCCGAGCACAGCGCTACAACCGCCAGCTGGAGGAAATTCGCGCCGACTTAGAGAACCGCGTTATCGAGCGCACGGCAACGCTGGATCAGGCAAATGTGCTGTTACAACAAAGTAATGAGGCGCTGGAAGAAGAGATAGCCGAGCACCGCGACACCACCTCGCAGTTGCGCATGTCGGAGTCTTACATCAACAGTATTTTACGCTCTATGCCGCTGATGCTGATTGGCTTAAATAAGCGTGGCGAAATTACCCAGTGGAACCATCGCGCAGAAGAAATTAGCGGTCTGGGTAATGCTGCGGTTTTAGGTAAGAATCTCTGGCAGGTGTACCCAAAAATAACGGTAACTGAGGCGCAAATTAAAAAAGCCGAGAAAGATAACAAGCCCATGACGATTAAGTACAGTCAGCGCGGGCAGTACCATTTCAATATCACGGTTTACCCGCTGCAGGATCAGAAAGAGACCGGCGTGGTTATTTTGATTGACGATGTCACGCAGCAAGTGCAGACAGCCAACAAGCTGATTCAGCGCGATAAGATGTCCTCCATGGGTGAGATGGCCTCAGTTATGGCCCACGATATCAACACGCCGTTGCAGGCGATTATGAAAGATGTGCAAACGGTGCGTCAGGATCTCGGTCACGAGCATTTTGATCCTGAAGGTCTCAGCGAACTGTTGGAAGACGCTCTTATTCGCGGCCAACAGGCATCCTCTGTTATTCGCAATCTACTGGCTTTCTCCGCAGGCGACAGCGGTGAGAAGCAGTTGGCCAGTATCACCTCAGTGATGGATCACAGCATTGAGCTGGCTGCCAGCGTGCTGTCGGTGACCTCAGGATTGCGTTTCAAAGATGTGGTGGTGAAAAAGAGTTACGCCGACGAGCTGCCGCAGTTAGCCTGTCATGTCCCCGAACTGCAGCAAGTATTTTTAAGTTTGTTCCGCCACGCCTGTTATGCGCTGGGGAAGATAAAAGAGGCGGACTACACCCCCACCATCAATATTGAAATTACTGCGTTTTACGATGCCATCTGGGTGCGCGTGCAGCACAATGGCGTGGGGATTAGCGCTCAAGACCAACAGTTTATATTTGAACCGTTTTCCAGCAACAATTCCGATGAAGGGGAATTCAGCGCTGGCAAGCGCCTCTCATTTGCCCACTATATTGTTACCGAGCAACATCAGGGACAGCTTGCAGTAACCTCCGATATTGATATTGGCACCACCTTCCATATTCAACTGCCTCTGCAAAAAGAGCCGGTCTAACACGACCGGCCGCGCTTTTTTCAACCCCGTGGCGACTGGTTTCGTCACAAACTATTGAGAACCTGCAGCGGTGGTTGCGTCACAGCCTTGCGACTGTAGGCAACACCCAGCACTCCCACTAATAATGCGCCAGCCGATGGGCCGACAAACCAGAGCCATGGGTGCCAAGTGAACGCCTGATCAAACATAAAGTGCTGCAACATGGCGATGGCAAACTCTGCTCCAAGCGCAGCCAGCAGACCCGCGGCTAAACCAAGGGTGCTAAATTCAACCCACTGTACCCCTAAAATGAGACGCTTCGAGCTGCCCAAGGTACGCAGTATTGCACTCTCTTGCAGACGCTCGCTCATGGACAAACTCACGGCAGCAAACATCACCAACACCCCGCAGCCGAGAATCAGCAGGGTCATCATCTCTAAACCGCGGGTAATCTGCGTCACAATACTGCGAATGCGATCAATAATTTTATCCAACTCTATCACCTGCACCGTGGGGTACTTTCGCAAGAGCTCATTGACCATCAGCTTTTTGTCGCTGGGCACGTACAAGCTCGTCATATAGGTGCGCGGATACTCTTCCAGATAACCCTCTGGAAAGAGAAAATAGAAATTGGGCGTCATATTGTCCCAATTGAGACTGCGCGTACTTGTAATCACCGCATCAAATACCAAGCCGCCCACGCTAAATCGCAATTGATCGCCGAGCGTTAGGCCCAGCTCGCGAGCTATATCTTCCTCAATCGACACCGGTGCCAGACCACCACTCTCCGCGACGGGGCCCTCGAGAGCTGCACTGTCCCACCACTGCCCCTGAATTATTTTATTGCCCTCAGGCAACGCACTCGTCCAACTTAAGTTCAACTCGCGATTGAGCGATTCATGGCTGCGTTTGAGGTCTTCGTTGGGCAGCGCATCATTAATATGGGTCAGACGCCCACGCACCATGGAGTACCAGCCCGCGGTATTGAGCTCGCGGCGCTGAATAAGCGTTTTTACACCATCGAGTTCATAACTGGCGACATTGACTAAAAAGTGATTGGGCGCATCGTCCGCCAACTGCCAGCGCCACTCATCAATAAGGGATGTGCGAACCACTGTCATAATCATCAGCAGCGCGATGGCACCTGAGAATCCTGCCATCTGTATCAAACTGGGCTTTTTCCGCCGCCACAAATTGGCCAGCGCTAAACGCCAAATACTGCCCATTTTCTGCCCGTAGGTTTTGCCCAGCCGCAACAATAGCAGCCCAAAGATAATCGAGGCGCCGCCAGTGACGGCAAAGCCAAGCAGAATGGCGAGGGTTAAGTACGCATTATTGCTGTACCAAAAGAGCAACACGGCAATGGTGATAACCCCGAGCGCGCCGCGCACAGCGCTATTCAGCGAGGCGACTTGAATATCGCGACGCAACACCGCAAGCGGCGACTGCGCGGGCAAATGCCACAGCGCAGGCAGGGTAAAGCCAATCAAGCAGAGCAAGCCGGTGGCAAAACCGGTGATCCACGGCCGAGCCCCGGCCATTGGCAAATCGAGGGGCAACCAGTCGCGCACGGCGGAGAGCAAAAGCTGATGAAAGCCCCAACCAATGATGAGTCCGGCCACTGAACCGACCGCACCTAACGCTAAAATTTGTTGCAGATAGAGCTGTCTGACACGTCGCGCCGAAACACCCCAGCTTTTATACAGCGCCACTTGCAGCAGTTGGCCATTGGCAAAATGGTGGCTGGCCAAGGCCAGTGCAATGCCTGCTAATACCACGCCAATACTGCCCGCCAGCAATAAAAAGCGGCGGCCTTTGTCCATGGTTTTAGCGATATTCGCCTGCGCCTCGTCGGGCGTAATAATGCGGTCGTGAACTGTCAACTCATCGCCGAGCCATTCACTGAAAAGCGCAAACTGACTGCCGTCATCAGTGTCACTTGCCGCCATCAGAAACCTGTAGCTGACGCGACTTCCGGGCTGAATCACTGCGGCGACAGGTAAGTCCTGCCAATTCATTAAAATACGCGCGCCGTACATGGAGAAAGAGCTGCCGCCGTCAGGCTCTTCGATCAGAATTTGGCTGACGGTAAAAGTGCCATCGCCCACATCAATGCTGTCGCCCAACTCAATATTGAGCAGTGGTAGCAGACGTGAATCAACCCAGAGTTCGCCGGGCTGCGGGGCCGCCATAACCGACTCTATAACACTGGCATCGGTGGCAAATGGTATCTGCGAACGCTTTACCACGCCGCGCAAGGGATAGCTGGACTCGACCGCTTTTACCGAGGCTAAGTGCATCTGCTCACCGGCATAGGTCATGGACGCAAAGGATGCCGTGCGCGCCGTTCTAATACCGTCTACGGCGGCTCGCTCGAGCCACTCACTGTTCGCCGGTACGCTGCTCGACACCACAAGGTCAGCGGCCAAAAAGGCGCTCGATTGATTGACCAGCGCGCGCTCCACACGTTCGGCCAGCAGGGCAACCGAGGTGACTACCGCGACGGCCAGTACCAGCGACCAGAAGATAAGTCCCAACTGTCCACCGCGCCATCCGCGCAACAACATCTTTATCGCTAACATTAGTGTTGGCTACCGTTGGTCAACGCAATCTGCCGTCCCGCTTGCAGCTCAAGGGTGCGCTGACAGCGCGCGGCAAGGTTCTTTTCATGGGTGACCAATACCAGAGTGGTGCCCTCTTCTTCGTTCAGGGCGAACAGCAGATCGTTAATTTTTTCGCCCGTTCCGGTATCGAGATTACCGGTGGGTTCGTCGGCAAACAAAATAGTCGGTCTGCAGGCGAAAGCTCTGGCGAGAGCCACTCGCTGTTGCTCACCACCGGAGAGCTGCCGCGGATAGTGGGTAACTCGAGCGGCCAACCCAACGCGCTGCAAATAATGTTCTGCAGTCTTTAGCGCATCGCTGACACCCTGCAATTCAAGGGGAAGGGCAACGTTCTCAAGGGCGGTTAGCCCTGGCAGCAGGTGAAATGATTGAAAGACGAATCCGACATGGCCTGCGCGCACCGCGGCGCGACCCTCTTCATCCATAGCAGTAATATCTTGGCCACCAATCATCACAGTGCCTGAACTGGGCGTATCGAGCCCCGCCAAAATACCTAGCAGAGTCGATTTACCTGACCCCGAGGAGCCAATAATCGCGAGAGTTTCTCCAGCCTTCACAGACAGATTAATCTGATCAAGGATACACAGCGTACCCTCTGAGGTTGAAACCTGCTTGCTGATATTACTCACATCTATCATGGTGAACGTCCCTAACTGGCGCGTGGTTTGGCTGTCTGTTTTATCACGTGAAATAACTTACACTACGCAGTGTAATGACATTTGTATCTACTCACTATGACCACAGACTGGTATTTATGCGTCTTTCTCGATTATTAACTAAGCCCCTGACTACATTAGTGAGCGTTTTTTTACTGCTTGCTGGCAACGCCAATTCGGCAACCTTGTTGGTGCTCGGCGACAGTCTGAGTGCAGGCTACGGCATTGACCCCGATAAGGGCTGGGTTAATTTGATGCGCGCCGATGTCGGACCGCAACACACTATTATCAATGCGAGTATCAGCGGAGATACCAGTGGCAACGGTCTCGATCGCTTGCCCATGCTGCTGGAAAAATTTAAGCCCGATATTGTTCTGCTTGAACTGGGCGGCAATGACGGCCTGCGCGGCTACCCGCTGAGTTTGCTAAAAGGCAACCTAACAGAAATGATCGCACTGTGCCGCACCCACAACGCGACACCGATTTTGTTCGGTATGCGCCTGCCCGCCAACTATGGCAAACGCTACACCGCTGGCTTTGCTGAACTTTTTCCCGCGCTTGCAGAGCAGCATGACATAGGCTTAGTGCCGTTTGAGTTTGAAGCCCTGTTACAAACTGAAGGAATGATTCAAGCGGACGGCATTCACCCCACGGAGCCCGCACAGCCCATACTGAAACAGGCGGTTCTCGCGCAGCTAAAGGCCCTGCTCCCCTAAACGTCACAGGGGAACAGCAAGAAGGCCTTAGTTCACACCCGATGGGTGCTGAATCATCTCTGACTGTTTCAAAAACACTTTCAGCTGTGACACGAGACCGCCAAACAGAATCAACCCACAGCCAATTAATTCAGCAACGGTTAAGTATTCATCCAGCAACCACCAACCGCCGATTGCGGCAAAAACGGCTTCAAAGCTCAGAATAATTGCCGCGTGAGACGCTGGCGCTGTGCGCATACCAACCACTTGCAAGGAAAAAGCGACACCCGAGGAGAACACACCCACGTACAGCAGCGCCCAACCTGCATCCAGCACTGCCTGCCAGCTCCATGTTTCAACAAATACCATAATCACCCAGCTAATCACGGCAGCCACTGAAAACTGGATAAACATCAGGCGGTAGACCGATATTTCATTGGCGCGGCGACCGGTGTAGACAACATGCAGCGCCCACACCACTGTGCTGATCAAAATCAAACCATCGCCGAGCAGGAATTCATCACTCTCGATCTGCGCGAGGAAATAGAGGCCCAAGATAGACAGCGCAATGCCAAGCCAGGTTGGCCACTCTGTTCGATTGCCCAAGAGCAGCCCAATCAGCGGCACAAACACAATATAGATTCCGGTTAAAAACCCGGCTCGGCTGACACTGGTATAAAGCAGTCCAACTTGCTGCAACACCGCGCCCACAGCAATCAGCACACCCAGTAGCATGGCTTTTTTATCGACAGCGGTAATTTCTAGCACTTTCTGTGGTTTTTCCATCAGGTACCAGATCGGCAAAATAGCGATGGCAGCAATAAAAAAGCGGCCAAAGACAAAAGTAATTGGACCGATATGGTCCATCCCCGTGCGCTGAAACACAAACGCCAAACCCCAGATAGCGGCGGTCAATAACAGGATTAAGTCAGCCCGCAGGTCGTTTTTAATACTCATAAAATCGTCTTTTTAGTGTTAGTGGTGTAGTTCTTGTTTTTGTTATTGGTTTTGTTATTGGTTTTGTTATTGGTTTTGTTATTGGCTTTAAAGTCGCTTGGTTTCAGCTGTCCTCAGTGACGGTGGGGGGGGCGCGCCCGTGACGCAATCGCTCGGCACTATCCTTCAAAACTGTCGGTTTACACTGTCGCTTAAACTGTCACTCTATAGCGCCTGCATAAATTGCACCATCAACTGCACTTTTTCTACGCCGCGATATTCATTGATATCTAAGCGGTAGACGCAGCGCGCCCATTCTGCCTGAAAATTAGGCCAATCGGCAGGGTCAATATTAAAGTAAATAGCATCAATACTTTTTGCAGGATCAGACTCGGGCGAAAGCGTCAGTTTTAAATGCTTTTCCCCGACAATGCGCTGCTGCTGCAAGCGGAAAATACCCTCAAAACAAGGCTCTGGAAAGAGCTGGCCCCAAGGGCCACTGTCGCGCAATAGTGCAGCGGTTTGCAGAGACAGTTGCTGCGGCTGCAATTCACCGTCGGTGAGCATTTTTAATTGCAAGTCATCCGCATGCAGAGACTGACTCACCTGCTGACAAAACGCCTGCTCAAAGGCGGGAAGTTTTTCTTCGTCCAAACTCAGACCGGCAGCCATCGCGTGACCGCCAAACTTACTGATGAGACCTGGGTTTTTCGTCGCCACTGCATCCAATACATCGCGAATATGCAAACCGGGAATTGACCGCGATGAGCCTTTCAACTGACCGTTATCACCGCGCGCAAACGCAATAACTGGGCGATGGTATTTTTCTTTAATCCGCGACGCCAGCAGCCCCACCACCCCCTGGTGCCAATCGGCTTGAAAAAGACACAGCGCCACAGGCACATCGCCATTTAGCGATAGTGGAATTTTGTCGACAATAGCCAGCGCCTCGCGCTGCATATCCTGCTCGATTATTTTGCGGTTTTGATTTAACTCATCAAGCTCGCGGGCGCTGCGCATGGCCTGATCGGGATCATTAGTCAGCAAGCACTGAATCCCCAAGGAAATATCATCAAGACGGCCGGCGGCATTTAAACGCGGGCCAAGGGCAAAGCCTAAATCCGTCGCAGCTATTCGCTGGGGCATTTTACCCGCGATAGTCAGCAGTGCTTTAATCCCAGGGCGACAGTGCCCTGCCCGAATACGCTGAATACCTTGATAGACCAGCGCGCGATTCACTTGATCCAAAGGCACCACATCGGCAACGGTGCCAAGAGCCACAAGGTCAAGCCACGTTGCCATGGTGGGTTCTGCAATATTCTGTTGCTGAAACCAATTTTCCTCTCGCAATTTGGCGCGCAATGCACTGAGAAGATAAAAGGCAACACCGACACCGGCGAGACTCTTACTGGGAAAATTACAGCCCGGCTGGTTCGGATTAACAATAGCCACCGCCGCCGGGAGCACAGCGCCGGGCAAATGATGGTCAGTGACAATAACGTCTATACCCAACCGATTGGCGTGCGCCACTCCTTCAACGCTGGAAATACCGTTATCGACGGTAATAATCAGGTCAGGGGCGGACTGCTGGGCTAAATCGACAATTTCAGGGGTCAGCCCATAGCCATAGTCAAAGCGATTGGGCACTAAAAAATCGACATGCTGATAACCCATCGCCCCAAGTGCCAAAACCATCAACGCAGAACTGGTCGCACCGTCGGCATCAAAATCGCCCACAATCAGCACCCGCTGCTGGGCAGCCAAGGCCCGACAGAGCCGCGCCACGGCGGCGGCAATACCCTGCATTTTTGCCGGTTGTGGCAGACAGCTGAGCTGTCGATCAAGGGCGGCGCTATCGACAATACCGCGGGCCTGAAAAATACGTTTCAACAGCGGGTCGAGGTGTTCGGGAAAGTCGCCTATTGCGGCGTCAAATAAACGCGCTTCGATTAACATACGCTCTCTATGGGTTGATTCTGGAGTACTGCAAGCATTGGCCCGCGCTGCGCTAAATAGCGTGAGGGCCCGTGTGAGAAATCACTCGGTACGACAGGGCACTGAGCAAGGCGCAAGTGCGCATAGCGATCCCAGAGTTAGATAAAGCCGGAATTTTTACCGATCAGCCAACTAATTCCGCCCAGTATAGCGACCACAACCCAAAGCACGCCCAGCAGAACTAAACCGCGAAAAGGCTTGCGCTCCGTTGTGTTAAAGCCACTGGAAGTGACCGAGCGAACGCGCTCGAGGTCTTCTTCAGAAAGTTGATTATGTTCAGTCATTTTTTATGCTCTTTATAAACTGTTATTAAGAACCCGCACTCATCACAGGAAAGGTTAAATACGCCGCAACCCGCTGCGGCGTCACATCGTCTAACCGCGGCACAGTGCCCAGCCATGGCTCGGCGATGCGCTGCTTCAGTGTATCAATGTTTTCAGTTAAACGCGGCATATCCGCATCAATAATATTGGCCACCCAACCCGCTATTTGCAGACCGTCGCGGCGAATCGCTTCAACGGTCAACAAGGCGTGGTTGAGACAACCCAGACGCATGCCAACCACCACTATTACGGCGCAATTAAGCTCGCGGGCCACATCGGCAAGTGTTTCTCGTGAATTTAGTGGCACACGCCAGCCACCAGCGCCCTCCAAAAGAATGCAATCGACCGGCAGCAATGAAAACCCGCGACAAAAGCCAACCAATCTCGACGCCGACAGTTGTCGCCCCGCTTCTTGGGCGGCAATATGGGGAGCAATCGCCGGTTCTAGCGCGACCGGATTGACCTGCTGATAGGCCAATTGATGGCTAGCCGCGGCCTGTAACTGCAGCGCATCGCTGTTGATCAAACCATCGTCGCTGCGCTCGCATCCTGCCGCAATCGGCTTGATCGCCGCGGTGCGCAAACCCTGTTGAGTCGCTGCCGCAAGAAGACCCGTCGCGACCACCGTTTTACCCACATCAGTGTCGGTGCCAGTGACAAACAACCACTGTTTAGCCATGCTGTGAACATCCTTAAATCGAATTTATTTGTAGCCGCTGAGAGACAGTATTTCCCATGTCGCAGGCAGATGATCCTGCACGGTGCGAAAACGCTCATAGGCAGTATACAGTGCTTTTAATTGCTGCTTACCGGTGAGTGTCGTTGGTTTGCCTGAATTATTATTGTGGGCGCCGATGGTTTTTAATTCGAGCAGTAACTCACGCACCGTTTGATGCTGCTCAACGGTTTTTTCGCTGCGAATCTCCACGCGCTGAAACCCCGCAATCCACAGAACCCGCCGCCAGTCGTCGGCGCTGGCAAAATGGTTCACATGCACATGATTGTCCACACTCGCCCAGGCGCTGCGTAGCTCGATCAGCGTTGCCGGCCCCGGCACGACAATACGCAGCTGGCCAGAGGGCTTGAGCACCCGATAAAGCTCGCCGGCAAGGGTGGTAAGATCAGTGCACCACTGCAGAGCAAAATTGGAAAAAATGCAGTCTTGGGAGTGATCGGCCAATGGCAGTCGCTCAGCATCGGCGCAGAGCCAATACCCCGCCCCACGAGAACTCGCAGCGTGGGCCAACATCGCCTCGGACAAATCGACACCGACCACCTGCGCCGCGGGAAAAGCGCGCTGCAGTTGCGGGCAGTGATAGCCAGTACCACAGCCTAAATCGATAATCCGCTCAACAGGGATCGAGCGGTCAATATCTGCAATCAATTGTTCGCCCACACGATGCTGCAACTGCGCCGCCGCATCATAGCGCGACGCCGCACGACCAAACGATTCAGCGACTTTCTCTTTATTTAACCGATACTGCTGGCGCTGGAGAAACTCAACAATTAACGCCTCCACCCTGTCCGGTTGGCTTATCTGCGGCAAATGCCCTGCCCCGTCGATCACCGCCACTTCAATCAGCGGGTTGAGCCGGCCAATCGGCTGCGCACAGGCGACCGGCACCAAGGGATCGCGGTCGCCAAAAATGGCGAGTGTTGGGCTGGCTAAATGACTCAGTGCATCGCGATTATCGATACTGCCGAGCAGCCTGAGCAGCGAGCCAGCACTGGACTCATCCATCACCACGGGCATGGCCCGCAACAGCCGCAAAAGGCTGCGCTGCTGCGTATCGCCCTGCGCCTGCAGCGCGCAGAAGCGCGATAGGCAATCATCACTGCTGTCCTGCCACCCTGTTAAAAATTGTTGGTATTGAGCCGACGGCATGGCGGTATTTGCATCGGTATCTGCACTAAAACGGCTGTTGCTGGCAAGGGTAATCAAGCCAGCGATGCGCTGCGGATAGGCCGCAGCAAAGGCGCAAGCAAGCATGCCACCCAGAGACAAACCTACCAGAAAACAGCGCTGTGGAAGTGTCTGATCGAGCCATGCCAGTAGATCCGCGAGGGCATAGCCGCGAAGCGCTGGCGATGTGCCAAAGCCCGGTAGATCCGCAGTGAATACGTCTGCCCGCTGAGATAATCGGTCGGGCAGTGTTTGCCAAATTTGACTGTCTGCGCCCCAGCCATGTAATAGCACCACTGGCGCCGGCAACAGATTGATGTCGCAACAGGGGTAATGGGTTAGAGCCGCAGAGAGTTGCGTCTCAGAACTCTCGCTCAGGCATGTGACGCCCTGACTCATTGACTGACGCCTGAGCGATCGAGGGCATCCAGTAATTGATCAACCTGCCCTTCACTGTGACTGGTAGAAAAAGTAATACGCAGGCGCCCACTGCCCGACGGCACCGTCGGCGGGCGTATGGCGCCGACCCAAATACCCCGCTCACGCAGGGCAAGACTCACCTGCATAACTTTTTGATCGTCGTTAATCAGCAGCGGTTGAATTGGCGTGGTAGAGGCCATTAGCGGTAAGCCAATCTGTTCAGCGCCGCGGCGAAATTGCCCAACCAACTGCTGCAGTTTTTCGCGGCGCCAATTTTCGCGGCGCAGAATCTGCAAGCTCGCCAGCGTGGCCGCAGCAATGGCCGGCGGCATTGCGGTGGTATAGATGTAGCTGCGGGAAAACTGAATCAGCGTTTCAATAAGGGCCTCGCTGCCAGCGACGAACGCGCCAAACGTACCGACACTTTTACCCAGCGTACCCACTAACACCGGCACCTGATCAATCGACAAATTGAGTTCTTCGACCAGCCCGCCACCCTGTTTGCCAAGCACGCCAAACCCGTGCGCGTCATCGACCATCAACCACGCCTGATGACGCTCAGCACTCGCGCAGAGCTGCGCAAGCGGCGCCAAATCACCGTCCATACTGAACACGCCATCTGTGACAATTAGTTTCCGTGGCGCGCTGGACTGGGTCAGCCGCTGTTCAAGGGCCGCATAATCAGCGTGCTTATAGCGCCGACATTCGGCCTGAGACAAACGTCCACCATCCAGCAGCGACGCATGATTCAGCTGATCTTGCAGCACAAGGTCACGGCGCCCCACCAGCGCGTTGATCACACCCATATTGGCCATGTAACCCGTCGAATAGAGCAGCGCTCGCGGCCGACCGGTAAAATCAGCCAACTGCTCTTCAAGGGCGTGATGAACGGTTGAATGGCCACTGATCAGATGAGAGGCGCCACTGCCGGTACCGAAACGATCGGCGGCCTGCTTGAGGGCGCGACTGACATCCGGGTGGCTGGCCAGCCCTAAATAGTCGTTGCTGCAAAAGTTCAGCAACGGACGACCCCCTAACTGCAATGTAGCCGCACAACCCGACGCCACGTTGAGGCGCGTGCGGTAGAGGTTTTGTTCACGCCTCTGATCTAATTGCGCCTGCAGTAAGGCGTCCATAGCTGGCATTATTTGCGCTAGCCAGCCCGATAAAACAGCGAATCGGTTTTTGCCTCGTCGAGGCGCTGCACCAGCTCGGCTTCCTGCTCCGCGGGGCCCTGACGCTCTTCGAAGCTCTCAGGATTGATGCCCAGACGGCTGAACAATTGCATATCGGTATTGGCCTTGGGATTGGCTGTGGTGAGTAATTTGTCGCAATAAAAAATAGAATTGGCACCCGCCATAAATGCCAGCGCCTGCATCTGTTCATTCATCGCCTCGCGACCCGCCGACAGCCGCACATAGGACTGTGGCATCATCAACCGCGCTACAGCGATAGTGCGGATAAATTCGAAAGGATCGAGATCCTCCTCATTGGCCATAGGCGTTCCCGCTACCTTCACCAACATATTGATGGGCACCGATTCAGGATGGCGCGGCAAGTTCGCCAGCTCCATCAACAACCCCGCGCGATCGCGCTGCTCTTCACCCATCCCAACAATACCGCCCGCACACACTTTCATGCCAGCGTTGCGCACATGGGAGAGAGTATTCAAACGGTCTTGATAGGTGCGAGTGGTGATTACCTCACCGTAAAATTCTTTCGACGTGTCGAGGTTGTGGTTGTAATAATCCAACCCCGCCTCGGCCAACGCGTCGGCCTGACTCTCTGACAACATCCCAAGGGTCATGCAGGTTTCAAGGCCAAGGGCTTTAACTTCACGGACCATTTCCGCCACCGCCGGAATATCGCGGTCGTGCGGCGAGCGCCATGCCGCCCCCATGCAGAAACGGCTTGAGCCGCTCTCTTTCGCAACTTTGGCAGCCGCAATCACTTGCTGAATTTGCAGTAATTTCTCTTTTTCGAGGCCCGTGTCGTAACGCGCGCTCTGGGGACAGTACTTGCAGTCTTCTGGGCAGGCGCCAGTCTTGATAGACAGTAACGTACTGAGCTGCACTCGGTTGGGATTAAAATAGCGACGATGGGTGACCTGCGCGTCGAATAGCAGATCATTGAAGGGTTGGTCAAACAGCGCGAGAACCTCTTCGCGCGTCCAATTGTGTCGAATTGCGTCCTTGTCATGCCCTGCCATTGTTCTGCTCCACCTGTGGTTAATACAGGGGGCTATCATAGAGAGGCGAAACTGACTGTCAACCATAATAATACAATTAGGTTAACGGTGACTTGTGTGTGTGTGGGGGGGGGCTACCGATTGGCCAAACTTTTTATTTACTAGCAGGCATTCACTAACAGCCAGTCACTAGCAGCCATTAACCACTGCGTCGCAGCAAATAAATCCCAACGACAAAACAGAACACAATAGGCAGCATCACAGCCAACAGCGGCGGAAACTCAAAGACGACACTCAGCGGGCCAAGCACATCCTGAATCATGCGGAAGGAGACGCCCACAATAACGCCGATAAAAATTCGGAACCCCATGGTAGCGTCCCGCAGCGGGCCGAAGACCGACGAAATACCCAGAACAACCAACCCCAAAATCACCAGCGGCTGCAAAACCTTGCGCCAAAACGCCACCTCATAGCCCACGGTGTCAGCACCCTGCTGCTTCAAGAAATGGATATAGTTGTACAAGATCGAAATAGGTAACGAGTCTTCAGGGAGCACGTGTAAAGACAACACCACCGGTGTCAGCTCAGAGTCCCAGCGTCGCGTTACCTGCTTTTCTGTCTCTGTTTTATCCTCTAAAAAGCGCGTAATCGAGACGTTTTCTTCCGTCCAGTACTTTTCTCGCACATTAAAGGTAGCCCGCGACGCAAAGCTCGCCGACACAATTTTTTTATCGTCATCAAACGCATAACGGCTAACACCATAGAGCACACCGCCGGGGAACACCGCATTAAAGTGCAAAAACTCGTTGCCCTCTCGACTCCACAAACCCGACGTCGAATCCGCGGCCTGCTCACCCTTAATTAAATACTCACGCCGCCCTTCGGCGAGCTGATCGAGGTAGGGTGAAAAATACTCACCAACTGCCATCACGACCGCAATAACCAACATCACCGGCCGCAACACAAAACCAACAATACGCAATGGCGACACGCCCGCCGCCCGCATCACAATAATTTCACTGTTACCCGCCAACAAGCCAAGCCCCACCAAACAGCCAATCAACGCGGCAAAGGGCGTGTACTCATACATTCTCGAAGGGAGATAGGTAACAACATAAATAAGCGCATCGATAAACCGATAGTTGGCCGTAATATCGCCCGTCTCATCGATTAATGCCCCAACCGCATCCAGCCCCACCAAGACAATCATAGCCACGGCGATGGCGCCAAAAATAGTGGAGCCCACATGCCAAGAAAGACGACGCATTAGGCTTTCACCCCGCGAACTTTCCTCGGTTGACCCGAGATAAACAATAAACCCGCAACTGCCAAAAATAACAAATGGACGGGCAGCATCGTCACTGCCACCGGCACCGCGCCAGACTCAATCGCGTCGCGCATGGCATTAAGTGCCACCAAATAGATAAAGTATAAAAAGATCGCCGGCATTAACTTGCCAAATCTGCCTTGCCGGTTATTCACGCGACTTAATGGCACCGCCAACACCGTGACCACAATCAACATCAGCGGAATCGACAGCCGCCACTGTAGGGTCGCCTGCCACTGTGGGTCGTCCGACGCCAGCAATGCAGAGGATGTCACTCCATCAATCTCAATTCTCTCCTCATCAGATTCACTGTCTTCCAGACGAGAGCCATACTCTTCAAAATGGGTAATTTGGTAATCGTTCTTGCCCGGAATACCCTCAATTCTGTAGCCCCGGTCGAGCACTAAATAGCGCGCCTTACTATCAATAGCATCTTGCTGCCGCCCTCTATCCGCCACCACCAGCACTAAACGGCGATCCGAGGTTGCATTGCTACCCGCGGTCATGGCTAAAAAGAGATCGTCCAGCTCACGATTTTCAGTGACAGCTTCGGCATAGGTGACACCGCGACCACCACCAAGGGAATAAAACTTCTTCGGCATCAACTTATCCAGCTCACTGCGCGAGCGCTCAGCCTTAAACAGGGTCTCGGCCTTCGCCATGCCCGAGGGCGCCAAATACAGGCTAAACCACCCTGCAATCAGCGCAAAAAATGTCGCCATCACCAAGGTGTAGCCCAGCAAACGTCTTTCAGACACACCGCACGCCTTCAGCACCGTCATTTCATTCTGCACATAGAGGCGGCCAAAGCAGAGCAGTACCGCAAGAAAAAACGCCAATGGCAAGGTTGTCTCGAGAAAGCCAGGAATCCGATAGCCGATCACCGCAAAAATAACGCCCGATTCCATATCACCCGTGACCGCTTTAGCAAGGTAGCGAACAAAGCGACCACTCATCAAAACCAGCAGCAATATTGCGCAGACTGCGATGGTCGAAGAGAAAATCTCACGGAAAAGATAACGAAAAATAATCACAGGAAAAGGTTATAACCCTTGGGTGTTGTAGGACAAAATGGTATCGTTCGACACGCACTCAAACTTAGTAAAACACTTTACTCACTACACTATCTCGGAGCAAACATGGATTTTACCGCATCTTCCGCACAGCTGTTAAACATTAAAGCCGATTCTCTCATTCTACCGACAGGCCCACAACTAAAAGCGAGCGCAGAAGCCCTCGACAAATCGTTGGACGGCGCCATCTCCTCGTTAATCAAGTCTGGAGACTTCAAAGGCAAGAGCGCAGAAACCTTGGTATTGCACATTCCCGGCGTCAACGGCAAGCGCATTATCCTGCTCGGCACCGACGGTGCAGACAGCCCGCAAAAAATGATAAAAGTGATTGAAGCCGGTGCCTCAGCGCTGTTAAAAACACCCAGCGCAAAAGCAGTTTGGGTCGGCGAAGGCCTATCTGACGACGCAGAGTGGGAAGCCAGCATCGTCGCGCGCAGCCTGCAAACCGCCAGCTACAAATACGACAACGGCCGCAAAGCCGACGCGAAAAAATTCAAAGGCCTCACCTACTGGACAACCAGTAAAGCCAATACCGCAGCCGCCAACAAAGGCCTCAGCTACGGTTCTGCCGTCGGCAACGGCATGAACGCTGCGCGGCAGCTCGGCAACCTGCCAGCCAATATCTGCACCCCCAGCTACCTCGCGACACAGGCCAAAGCACTGGCCAAAGGTCAACCGAAAGTGACTACCACGGTGCTCAGCGAAGCGCAGATGAAAACGTTAAAAATGGGATCACTGCTCTCTGTGAGCGCTGGATCCGACCAGCCCGGCCACTTAATTGTGATCAAATATCAAGGTGCCAAAGCCACCGCCAAACCGGTTGTACTGGTCGGCAAAGCTGTCACCTTCGACTCTGGCGGTATCAGCCTCAAGCCAGGCGCCGGTATGGACGAAATGAAATACGACATGTGTGGTGGCGCCTCTGTGATCGGCGTGATCAACGCGCTGATCGAAACACAAATGCCCATCAACGTTGTCGGCATTATCCCTGCGGTTGAAAATATGCCCAACGGCCACGCCACCAAGCCCGGCGACGTTGTGACTAGCATGTCGGGTCAGACCATTGAAGTGCTCAACACCGACGCCGAAGGCCGCCTAATTCTTTGTGACGCCCTCACCTACGCCGAACGCTTCAAGCCCGACTCCGTTATCGACATAGCCACCCTCACGGGTGCCGTGATCGGCGCACTGGGCAAAGTTGGGGCCGGTTTACTGTCCAACGACGACAGCCTCGCGGAAGAGCTTCTCAACAGCGGGACACGCAGCGGCGACCGCGCATGGCGCCTGCCACTGTGGGACGAATACGACGACTTACTGAAAAGTAACTTCGCCGACATCGCCAACATCGGCGGCCCGCAGGCCGGCACCATTACCGCCGCCTGCTTCCTCGCGCGCTTTACCAAAAAGTATCGCTGGGCGCACCTCGACATCGCAGGCACCGCGTGGGTCTCCGGCGGTGAGAAAGGCGCCACTGGCCGTCCAGTACCAATGCTGATGGACTATCTGCGCAGCAAAGTCGGTTAAGGACAGCACCCAATCAATGACTAATGTCTCGTTCTACAAGTGCCAAGGTGACCTAACCGTCGCCTTGGCACTTGTCTGTCAGCTCGTGCAAAAGGCCGTCAACGCAAAACAAACCGTCCTCTGTCTCGTTCCCGACAGCGACACCGCCGAACAGCTCGACAAACTGCTGTGGAGCTTTCAAGCGAGCGCGTTTATACCCCACGGCATTGGCAGCCAGCATCACCCTGTCGCCATTAGCGCCGAGGCAACACCCAGCGATCATCACGGCATCTTGATAAATCTACAGGCAGCAATACCCAATTGGTTCAGCCGCTTCGACCGCGTGATGGAAGTGATTTATAGCGAACCCAAGTACGCGCAAGTCAAACGCGAAAACTTCGCCTTTTACAGAGAACGCGGCTATCCTCTGAACTTCCATGATTTGAGCAACACGTTTAAGCCATGAGCGCAGACAAAAAAAAACACCCCGAAGCCGACATACCCGATCTCGACGATCTTCTCGACGACCTCTACTCTCTGCAAACCAATTTGTTGCCCAACGCAAACCCAACAACATTTGATCTCGACAGCTTACCCCACAGCCTCACCGACGACGGCATACACAATTTAGAAATACCCATTCTCACCGACACTGTCGACAAAGAAATACACGCCGAACAGCAGCTGCGCGACTCCTTCAACCAAGCGCAACAGCATTTATTTGACCGCCAGCCCAGTGGCCAACCCGTGAGCGACGAGCAGATCGACATCGTCGTCAACAAACTCGTCAGCCGCCTGCGCCCGAAAGTCGAACAATTGCTGCGCGAGAAGTTGCGCACCATCGTCATCGAACGTTTTAAGCAAGACAGTTAACGCAAAACAGCAACAGACCCTAGCGACAAAAGCCCCCAGCACCTATAATCCACGGCTACCCCAAAATTGCCAATCGCCATCGACAGCTGGCCATCAAAATCGGAAATAGAAAACCATAATGGAAAAGACATTCCAGCCAAAAGACATTGAAACCAAATGGTACAAGATCTGGGAAAAGCGCGGCTATTTTGCCCCCAAAGCCCCAGCCGGAAACGACACTGAAGCCTACAGCATCGTCATTCCACCACCCAATGTCACAGGCAGTCTGCACATCGGCCACGCACTGCAAAACGGCATTATGGACGCCCTAATTCGCTACAACCGCATGAAAGGCAAAAACACACTCTGGCAAGTGGGCACCGACCACGCCGGCATCGCCACACAGATGGTCGTCGAACGCAAACTCGACGGCGAAGGCCAGCCCGGACGCGAAGCCTTAGGCCGCGAAAAATTTATTGAAAAAATCTGGGAATGGAAAGAAGAATCTGGCGGCACCATCACCAAACAGATGCGTCGCCTCGGCAACTCCGTTGACTGGGACACCGAACGCTTCACCATGGACGAAGGCTTCAGCGCCGCCGTTCAAGAAGCCTTTGTGCGCCTCTACAACGACGGCCTCATCTACCGTGGCAAACGCCTCGTCAACTGGGACCCCAAACTACACACCGCCATCTCCGACCTCGAAGTTGAAAACCGCGAAGTCAAAGGTAAGATGTGGTACCTGCGCTACCCCCTCGCCAACGGCGCCAAAACCCTCGACGGCAAAGACTATATTATCGTCGCCACCACACGCCCAGAAACCATGCTTGGCGACACCGGTGTTGCCGTGAATCCAGAAGACGAACGCTACGTCCATCTGGTTGGCCAACACGTCGAACTGCCCTTGCTCGGCCGCCTAATTCCAATTGTTGCCGATGAATACGCCAACATGGAAAAAGGCACTGGCTGCGTAAAAATAACCCCCGCCCACGACTTCAACGACTACGAAGTTGGCCAGCGCCAAAAGCTGCCGATGATCAACATTCTGACCATCAACGCCGACATTCGCCAAACCGCAGAATGCGTCAACAGCGACGGCAGCGACAACCACGATATCGACAACAGCCTGCCAGAAAAATACCGCGGCATGGAACGCTTTGCCGCCCGCCGCGAAATCGTCGCCGACTTTGAGGCCTTGGGCCTGCTCGAACGCATAGAAGAAAACGACATGACCGTCCCCTATGGCGATCGTGGCGGCGTAGTGATCGAACCCCTACTCACCAACCAATGGTATGTCGACGCCAAAAAACTTGCCGGCCCCGCCATCGAAGCCGTCGAAGATGGACGCATCAAATTTGTTCCCCAACAGTACGAAAACATGTACTTCTCGTGGATGCGCAATATTCAAGACTGGTGCATCTCCAGACAACTCTGGTGGGGCCACCAAATTCCCGCATGGTACGACGACGCAGGCAAAGCCTATGTCGGCAACAGCGAAGCCGATGTGCGCGAAAAATACGCCCTCGGCGACACCCCGCTGACCCGCGACGAAGACGTCCTCGACACCTGGTTCTCATCCGCCCTCTGGACCTTCGGCACCCAAGGCTGGCCCGAGCAAACCGAGCGCCTAAAAACCTTCCACCCAACCAGCGTACTCGTCACCGGCTTCGACATTATCTTCTTCTGGGTAGCGCGAATGGTCATGATGACCATGCACCTGATCAAAGACGAGAACGGCGCCCCGCAAGTCCCCTTCAAAACCGTCTACGTCACCGGTTTGATTCGCGACGAACAGGGTCAGAAAATGTCCAAATCCAAGGGCAACGTACTCGACCCCTTAGACATGATCGACGGCATCGACATCGCCACACTGGTTGAAAAACGCACCGGCAACATGATGCAGCCCCAGCTCGCCGAAAAAATTGCCGCGCGCACCCGCAAGCAATTCCCCGACGGCATCGAACCCCACGGCTCAGACGCACTGCGCTTCACCCTCTGCGCCCTCTGCTCCACCGGGCGCGACATCAACTGGGACATGAAGCGACTCGAAGGCTATCGCAACTTCTGCAACAAAATTTGGAACGCCTCGCGCTACGTATTGATGAACGCCGAAGGCCAAGACTGTGGTCAAGACGGCAGCACCGATTACAAACTCAGCCTCGCCGACCGCTGGATCGTCTCACGCCTGCAACAAGCCGAAATCGACGTCAGCGCCGCCATCGACAGCTACCGCTTCGACCTCGCCGCACAAGCACTCTACGACTTTGTCTGGAACGACTACTGCGACTGGTACCTCGAACTCTCAAAGCCAGTACTGTGGGACGAAAATGGCGACCCCGAACTGAAAAAAGGCACCCGCCGCACCCTCGTGCGCGTACTTGAAGCCACCCTCCGTCTCGCCCACCCAATGCTGCCATTTATCAGCGAAGAGATCTGGCAAACCATCGCCCCCTTCGCCGGCGTTGGACTCAAGGCAGACGGCGACACCATTATGCTGCAGAGATTCCCCGTCGCCGATCACAGCAAAATCGACAGCGCCGCACTGGCCGATATTGAATGGCTGAAGAAAGTTATCCTCGGCGTGCGCAATATTCGTGGCGAAATGAACATCTCCCCCGCCAAAGCGCTGCCGCTCTACCTCACCAAAGGCGACAAAAACGACCAGCAGCGACTGCAAGACAACCGCCAATTCCTCAGCAAACTGGCCAATCTTGAATCCGTCACATGGCTCGACAACCCCGCCGACGCACCGCCCTCAGCCACAGCGCTCGCCGGTGACCTCGAAATACTCGTACCCATGGCCGGCTCAATCGACATCGGCGCAGAACTCGCGCGTCTCGATCGCGAAATTGAAAAGAACTCAACCGAAGCCGCCAAACTCACCAACAAACTGAGCAACGCAAAATTTGTCGACAACGCACCCGCCGACGTCGTCGCCAAAGAGCGCCAAAAACTCAGTGAATTCGAAAGCTCGGTTATCCAGTTGAAAGAGAAGCGCACCGTTATCGCTGAAATGGCATAACCGCTGAATGTCGCCAAATCTCAACCCCCAACAGCAGGCCGCGCTGAAATATATCGACGGCCCGCTGCTCGTGCTCGCCGGCGCGGGCAGCGGTAAAACCAGCGTAATCACCCGCAAAATTGCCTACCTCGTCGAAGAGTGCGGCATTCCTGCGCGCAATATCGCCGCCGTCACCTTCACCAACAAAGCCGCCCGCGAAATGAAAGCGCGCGTCGCCAGCCTACTCGGAAAAACCGAAGGCAAAGGACTCACCGTCTCCACCTTTCACAACCTCGGCCTCACCATTATCCGCAGCGAAATCAAAGCCCTCGGATTCAAAGCCGGCTTCTCCATTCTCGACCAAGAAGACTGCCGCAACCTCATCAAAGAACTCCTCGTTCGCCACACCGAACTCGACGAAAAGCTCATCGACACCGCGCAAAGCACCATTTCCAACTGGAAGAACAGCCTGCTCGAACCGCACCAAACCGTCGGCGCCAGCAACAGCACCGGCGAGCAAGCCCTCGCCATGCTCTACGAACGCTACCAGCGCGCACTCAAAGCCTACAACGCCGTCGACTTCGATGACCTCATCATGACCCCCGTGCTACTGTTTCGCAGCCAGCCCGAGATACTCGCCAAATGGCGCCGACGCATTCGCTACCTGCTCGTCGATGAATACCAAGACACCAACCTCGCCCAGTACGAACTGGTAAAAACCCTCGTCAACGAAACCCAATCACTCACCGTGGTCGGCGACGACGACCAGTCGATTTACGCCTGGCGCGGCGCACGCCCAGAAAATTTGATGCAACTGCAAGAAGATTTCCCGCGCCTAAACGTCATCAAACTCGAGCAAAACTATCGTTCCACAGGCCGCATACTTAAAGCCGCCAACACCCTCATCGAGAACAACCCGCACCTCATCAGCAAAGCCCTGTGGAGCGAACTCGGCCCAGGCGACCCACTGCGCTTTATCAGCAGCGACAACGAAGACGGTGAATGCGAGCGCGTCGTCAACGAAATTATTGATATGCGCCTGAAACGCCGCTGCAAATACAGCGACTTTGCCGTACTCTATCGCGGCAACTACCAAGCCAAATTACTCGAAATAAAACTGCAAGCGCAGAACATCCCCTACGAAATTACCGGCGGCCAATCCTTCTACGCCAAAACCGAAATCAAAGACATCATGGCCTACCTGCGGTTAATCATTAACCCAGACGACGACAACGCCATGCTGCGCATCATCAACACACCGCGCCGACAGATTGGCCCCACCACACTTGAAAAACTCGGCGAGTACAGCAACAAACGCAATATCTCACTCTACGACGCCATCGACGAAGTCGGCCTCAGCGCCACCATGCCCGCCAACAACTTAGAGCGCCTAAAACGCTTTAAACACTGGATCCAAAATATCAACCGCAACGTCTACAACGGCCAACCCATCGCCGCCATCAACGAAATGCTCGACGACATCGACTACCTCGGCTGGCTGCAACAAAACGCCAGCAGCGACCACGTGGCACAAAAGCGCTACGAAAATGTGCAGTTTTTACTCAACCAACTCGCCCAAGTACTTAAGAACGACGAAACCGCCACCGACGAAGAAAACGGCGACAGCAAAATCGAAAACGCCATCGCCAAACTCATACTCCGCGACATCCTCGACCGCGAACAAGAAGAATCAGCCGACGACAAAGTACAACTCCTCACCCTCCACGCCGCCAAAGGACTCGAATTTTTACACGTCTTCATGATCGGCATGGAAGAAGACATCCTACCCCACCGCAACAGCATAGAAGGCGGCCAAATCGAAGAAGAACGACGACTCGCCTACGTCGGCATCACCCGCGCCCAACGCACCCTCACCATGACCAGCGCCCGCCAGCGCACCCAATTCGGCGAAACATCCTCAACCACCCCAAGCCGCTTCGTCGAAGAACTCCCACAAGATGATTTGATAAGAATCGGCGGCGGCGCGCCGATGAGCGAGGAAGATAATAAGGTTAAGGGTGCGGAATCGTTGGCGGCGTTGAAGTCGTTGTTTGGGTAGGTGGTTGGTGTTCGGCTTGCCGACGTCAGGCGGACAGGGAC
>Ga0209652_1000305_pt1 | contig 41629 bp, 69 predicted proteins | sample SaaInl74LU_5_DNA_FD_184641 | JGI IMG/M metagenome (GOLD analysis project Ga0209652, IMG submission 184641) | Marine microbial communities from expanding oxygen minimum zones in the Saanich Inlet - ESP_74LU_5_DNA (SPAdes) (version 2) | ecosystem: Environmental > Aquatic > Marine > Intertidal zone...
CATTGCAAACTCAAGTCGTCCTATCAAACCAAAAGAAGTAAAGGTATGTGCAGACAATGGCGTAACAGAAATAACAGAAGTTATGTTTGGTTATGACGGTATTGTATTTGCCAACTCAATCGAAGATGAACGGTTTGCATTTACACCAGCGCATATCTATCTTGCACTCAACAATCGCAGTGAACTAACAACATGGGATCAAGTGGATCCAAGTTTCCCAGCATATGAAATCAAAATGTTTATCCCAGGCACCAAGCACGGAACACGTGAAGTATTTGAAGAAAAGGTTCTATTATTAGGCTGTGAAGCAGTAGGTGACTTTGAGAAGTTTGAAGCGATACACGGTGAAGATGAAGCAGAATCCATGTGCATTAAAACCCGCACAGATAGTCGTAGTATTGACATTGACGGTGACTACACAGAGACACTAGCAAATATTTCTTCTAACCAAAACTCGTTTGGTGTATTTGGACTAGCGTTCTATGAAAACAACACAGACACTATTGAAGTAGCAACTATTAATGGTGTTCGCCCAAGCGCAGCCACTGTCGCAAGTGCTGAATATCCGGTTAGTCGTCCATTGTTCTTCTATGTGAAAGACGCACACGCAGGCAAAATCCCAGGATTGTATGACTATGTTCGTTTCTTTGTAGCAGATGGTATTGCAGGACCAAGCGGCCCATTAGCACAATATGGTCTGGTGAGCGACCCAGAACTAGCAACCACACAAGCAAAAGTGGCAAATAAATAAGTAACATTATGTAATAAATCCATCATAGTAAAAAGTGATGATTTTGTACCATACTTTGAAAAAAAAGAGCCCGGAGAAAAAAAAAGTTGCACTTCTCCGGGCTTTCTATTATAATTATATGGTAAACGTTGAAGCAACGTGGACACATACTGGACCCCGGTTCGATACCGGGCAGCTCCACCACAGATACACTGTTTAAAAAGGAACATTGTTCTGGGCATAGCCAACGAAAATCTCCTATTTGAGGTTGGCAGTGTATCTTTGATGGGGCTGAAATGGGATCGACAGGTGTGGAAGTGGAAGTGGAGTTTACCGGATGATCGCGCATAGATCAAAACTACTAAATGCAAACAATAACTTTGCACCATCTGGTTATGCACTAGCTGCATAAACACAGGGAGCTGGCCACTTGCTTAGCAACAGAAAAGTGGCATATCTTATAATGTTTTTAACTCAATCTAGGAAAAGTAAAATGAAACTCGCAGTAATCGCAACAGCAGCAACTCTTTTGGTTGCAACACAAGCATCAGCAATCGACCTTGGTTATGGTCTTACAGCTGGTGGAGAAGTAGATATGAACTACACCACTGGCACAGAACTCTGGGCACTTGAAGCAACTCCTGAAGTTGGCATGGGCTTGATGGGTGCACAAGTAACAGTAGGATCTACCTTTGATCTAATGAACCTTAATGGTGATGACGTATTTAAAGGCTTGGACTTCTCAGCTGAGTATGCAGTTGGTACTACAGGTCTGACTGCATATGGTGAGGTTGCCACTGACTCAGATTTTGAGTTTGGTGACGTTAAAGTAGGCGCTAAATTCGCGTTCTAATTAATCATATATACTGTATAGGGTCACTACTTAATAAGTGCGCGAGGGGCCATGGTTAGCCCCTCTTTCTTATGGAAAGGACTATAATATGAAAAAAATATTATTAGCTTTAGGGTTAATATCTGGTCCTGTGTATGCGGATACGCTTCAGATTAATATTCCCTGTGAACCTGCACCCGTTGCAATGGGGATAATGGCACAATATAGGAATGCCTTGCTTCTTCAAGGAATGGGGACTATTAAATCAAAAGATGGGAAAACTGTTACTTCTACTACTCAGATATTTATAAATCAAGATACTGGGACGTTAGCTGTATTAATATCTTTCCCAAATGGGGATAACTCTCCTATGTCTTGTCTAGTTATTGCAGGTGATAAATGGGAGCCATATGGAGGCCGTCAGCCCTGGGATAAAAAGAAAGGAGATCTGTAATGTGGGTTTTGTTATTTGTCTATATGTACGATGCCAAGCCTTATGTAGAAGAACATAGTAAGCATAGTACTATGGTAAAATGCTTTCAAGCCAGAGAAGCTCTAGGCAAAGAATTAACTAACCGTTATGGGTACTTTGATCCTGGCCAGCAAGCTGTTTGTGTTGAAGCAATATAAAATTTTAATTGTTATAAATACCCTTATGAATGGAGTTTAACATGTTACAAAAATTTATACAAGTGTTTATAGTAATGTTCTTTAGTATGTTGTCAGTTGCGACATCAGCAACCGCTCAAGATACGGTTGAATGCCCTGATGGCTATGTATGTACATTGTCGGGCACAGACTCTAATATTACTACCAATGGTCAGATGACCACAACCGTTAAGCAACCACCCCCATCAGCAATTGCCCCACAGTTTAGTGCAGGTAGCAACTCTGACTTATGTACTATTGGCGCATCTGCCTCTGTACAAACACAGATCTTAGGTATTTCTGCTGGTGGTACATACACTGAAGAAAACTGCAAACGATTAAAGAATGCAAAGGTTCTTTACGATATGGGAATGAAAGTGGCTGCAGTATCTACTATGTGCCAAGATGAAAATGTATTTAAGGCAATGATGAATGCTGGCACCCCTTGTCCTTATAATGGTTTAATTGGTGAAGCTGCTAAACTGGGTTGGGAAACTCATGTTGAAGAAACTGAAGAAGAATTAAACCTGATGGGACCTATTGATGCTGAAAAAGCTGCTCCTGCCATTGGCGCTGGCATGCTGGCCTTCTTACTCTTACTCTGAGAGTATTGCGCCATACTTTGGATATACCGGTAATGCTATAACGGACCAATCTCTAGCTTGGTCTATGCCTAACGTGTTGCCTGATCCACCGGGATTAGATATTCAAAATGTAATATACAGTTATAAGATCCAGAAAGAAACTGGCGATTTGGTTACTGTTCATGTTCAGAATAAAAATGCAAACGGCACAGGGTATATTTTTAGAGAGACGGATGAATGGAAACCAGGGTCTATAACTGGTACAGGAATTAGTAAGGCAGTTCCTGTAGGAAACCTACCCAGAGAAGTTTGGGGAGATGGTAGCATCGATGTTGACGGTAATGGCTCTGTGTATGATGCGAGTATCGTTTATACATACAGAGTTACGCCATGCTATGATCCTCAATTTGATCCTAACTGTCCTGATTATGTTGTACAGATCCCTGATATTCCTGAAGTTGATTATGAAGTGTATGATGTGTTTGACGATGAGAATGTTGACATGGAACGCAATAAAACAATTGAGCAGGATGAGATAAACAAAGCCGAGGCTAAGAAAGATAAAGAAGAAGAAGAGGAAGAGCGTAAAAGAAAATATAGACTTGAAAAGGTAATGTCCGCACTACAAGCCGCTCAACTAGCAAACGAGAGTTTAATAATTCAACAAATGAATGATCTAATGCAAAATCAGATAAATACATTATATGTATCAAAACAAATACCTGGTAAGGAGTATAAGGACACAGTGACATTGACAGATTCGAAACTACCAGATTCGAATAGAGGTTTACGTAATGGATTAGCACAGCAACTATTGCATCAACAAATGGTTGAAATGCAGTATATATTAACAGATGAAAAACAAAACTAAGGAGACTTAAATGTCTATTACTAAAACATTCTTGGTTGCTCTGTCTATTTCGACTATGGCAAGCCAAGTATCAGCACAAAGTAACGATACGCCTATCAATGGTGTTGTACAATCACGTTGCATTATTCAAACTGATACCGCAGGGACATATGGAAACCCTAACGCATATGAATTAAGTACAAAGTCAACAGATGGTGGTGATAACGCTGTTATCCGAGTAGATGTTACATTGGCTAATTCATACTATGTTAATATCACGGCACCATCGGCGTTTTCAACGAGTCCAACACTTCCTGACACAGTAACTTGGACTGGCGACACAACTGTTAAAACATTATCTGATGCAACTGGCATGAGTGCATATGAAACTAACAAACAAGAACTCGGTATGACAGATAAGTATGACTTGACTGCTACTGGATCAACATGGTTTGAAACAGAATCAGTCGCTACATTGGGCGGTTCGAGAGCTTTCCCAGGTGGGAATTACACCTCAGTAGTAACCGCTGAGTGCATTGCTAAATAGGAATGATTATGCTACGTTATGTTTTGTTATTAATTGCCATGACTACAAGTGTCCAGGCACATGAGATGGTTCCAACATATCCAAAATTGGAACCATCATACATGGAAGGACTACAAAAGACAAGAATAACTATTTTTAATAAAAGACCTGAGGTCGAATATTATGAAATAGGAGTTTTTACAGAAGATTGGAAACCGTTACCGTTTGTTTCGACATACAGGGTATTTCCAGTTCCTTATTTAAGTACAGTGACTGTAGAGTTGTTTATACGAGATGTAGATCAAAATAATATAACTTATATATGCTCTAAGTCTAAATTACGTAAATCATATGAAACTCACTCAGCTGTGTCCTCTAGAATTTGCTCTAAAGTGAAAAGGAGAGGTGAATGAAAAATTATATTGTATTAATTGCTATGCTTCTACCCACATATAGTTTGGGTGAAAGCAGTGCAATCGGATTGTCTTTACCAGGAGCAGCGCAATCATATGGGCAGGATAGTATTCGCGCAGGAGATTTAGATTGTAAGAACTCTATCGGAGGTTCTACAACTTTTGAGTTTGGGATAACTGGAATTGTTGATAATTATAGTAGCCCATTTGGCTCCGGTTCAGATTACGGTAACAGTGAAAAAGACATAGGGATTTTTGCAAGGATTGTTATTCCACTTGATAAGCCCAAAGAAAGAATTAACTGCAATTCTTTATATCAATTAGAATTAAGAAAAAAGAGATTAGAAGTTTTAAAATTACAACAAGAGCTAGAAACTCTAAGACGTTTGAACGAGGCTGGTGGTCCAGCGTTTGAGAACTAGGAGATAAAAGATGTCCGATAAAGATCTGGGTGAACTAACCGAAAACTTTGAGAGTGAGGTGGAAAACCTAAAGAATACTAAAATGAAGTTATTTGGTATTACCATGACACCAACAACTATTATGGGAGTATTTGCCTTACTTGGATCTTTGGGTGGTGGTCTCTACGGTGGATTTGAAGTATACAAAGACTACACTGACATGAAAGAAATCGTGGTAAATATTGATGTAGATGCTATTGCGGCTGAGAACGAAAAAGTTCTTCTTAAAATGGAAGAGAACCTAACTCGTATCAATGAAGCTATTGAGTACACCCGTGACATTAAAACTGGTCTTAGAGACGATATACTGGGTATTGAAAAGCAAGTTGATCGAACAGAGGATAAGCTACGGGAAAGCGAAGAAAAGACTAGAGAGATTATTCAGAACGCAGAAGAGCGGTTTGAGAATAAGCGAGATGCACTACAGAATGATTATGATGAGAAAGCAAACAATCTGAGAAACTCGAACAATACTCGCATGAACGACCTAGAAACTAAGGTTGAAAGGGATCTTGAATCACTTCGAGCAATGATTGAAAGAGATATGAGAGAGCTTGACACTCTATTGAATGATAAATTACAAAGGGCACTAAACAATCCATTAGCGAACTAATATGCTAGAGTGGTTATTCGAATGGTTATTTAAGCCATACATTGATAAGCTAGTAGATCGACGTATCAAGGAGAATATGTTTGAAAGATACTGGCAGCAAAAAAACGAAGAAACCAGACAAAGAATTGAAAAACTCAGAAGAAATCTTAATTCATCGACACAAAGGGGGTCACAAGAAACGTCCGAAGAACTACTGCCCAGTAGTAACATTCGACGGAAAGCGCCCGAACCCAAGGTACAGCCCCCGCTCGACCAAGCCTCAATAAAAAGAAAGCAAGAGATGGATATAATGAAGGCGAAGTTAATGAAAGGAAAAAAGTAAAAGCAGCTTCGGCTGCCTTTTTTTTGCAAAAGGTTTCATTTTACTGAAAAAACAGTTGCACTTACTCTAAAAAGAGTATATGATATATGTATGATAAGGAGAAATGAAATGGAATTTACTTACTCAGATGATTGCTTCTCAGACCTTCATAAAGATGTTTATGGATTTCGTCCTCGTGGTTCTTTAATGGACGATTGGAATGATCGTACTCCTCGCCAGAAGCAAGAGCTTTGGAATGCTCTTTGTGATGAGCTTGAGGAAAATACTAAGGCTAAGAAAGCAGCTGAAGTAGTCGCTATCGATAAGTTTGAGGCTCGTATCAAAGATGTTATTGAGCTTGGAGCTGGTAACCGTACCAATGCTCTTCTATGGATCTCCGGTACGGAGACTTTTCACCACATTCAGGATGTAGAGCACTTTGTTTGGGAGCAAGGTATCTTGTTTACTCAATATGGTAAGCAGCTAATTAAAGATCTCGCAGAGATCGTAGAATATAAGGAATATAATTATGCATAATAAGTATTGGACAATACAAGCTTTCTCTTATAAAGATGGTAAGTATGAATTGCAAGAGTTTGCTTCTGGGTTCGCTCATAAGCAAGCTGGTGATTACTTTCGTCGGTTACATGATACTAATGAGTATGCTAAGCTCACTATGGAACCTATGGGAGTACCACGAGTAGATCAGCCTTATGAGTAAACAACCATATAATACACCTGAAGTAATAGATGCCTACGAAGATAGGTATATACATCACCCCAAAGTAAAAAGAGAAATAGCTTTTGAATTATCTTTAATAGAAGCTAAAATGCTAGATAAAACAAGTTGGTGTGATGTAGCTTGTGGTACTGCCTACCATCTAAGAAAAGCTGTAGGAGACTTTAACAGAACAGGCTTAGATAGGTCTGATATGATGATGGCTAAACATAAACAAGATACTAAGTATAATGTAGACTATATTCGGGCTGATATGTTAGACTACACACCTACCGTTCAATATGATCTTGTAAGTAACTTTTGGTTTGGATATGCTCATCAAGAAACGTTAGATCAAGTACTCCAGTTTTTTAATAAAATGGTAGAACTTACTAAGCAGGGTGGGTCAATAATACTTTCTTATCACAATCAATGGAATATATTTGACCAGATTCCTCTGCATACAAACGAGCCTATGGGCGGAGTTTTTAACTTTGAAGCTATGGTATGGTCTTATGAAGAGCCTGATGTGCCTGGCAGTTTATATACATGTATTGTACCTCATAAGGAATTAATAATACAGACCTTTGAACCTTATTTTGAGAGTGTAATAATTATTGATTATCCACCAAATCCTGAAGCAGGCGGCAAAGAAATACTTTTACTAGAGGGGAAACACTAACATTATTTGGAATTAAATGAAAATAACAGTTGCACTTAGTTCAAAAAGAGTCTATGATAAGATATCAATAGGAGAACTAAAAATGAATACTTTCAATATCCAAATCTCAGAAGATCAACTTAACCTTATCAAATCAGCTCTTCAAAAAGATTCTACTTATTCAGAATCAGAAGAATTAATTATAGGAATGATTCAAGATATTTTAGAATCAAAAGATTCAGAAATTACTCACGGAATTTGTTATTAAAAAAAGGGCTTTCGAGCCCTTTTCTAGTTGCACTTAGTTCAAAAGTATCCTATAATAAGTTATCAAATGAGGAGATATGATATGATGATTATGACTGATATTCAAGATACCCTAGTAATGCAGAAGAAGCTTTCTAGCCTGCTGCGTCGTTCTAATACTTTTGGAATGTCTAAATCTGATATTCAAGTGGAACTTGATATGATTATCGGAGATCTTATCTCAAATGTAAATCGCATGGAAAAAGAAATTGAAAAGGAAATTATATAATGGCACATGAAGTAGAAATGATTGATGGTCAAGCTCAGATGGCATATGCTGGTGATAAACCTTGGCATGGATTAGGTGTAGAGGTCTCTAATGACCTTACTCCTGGTCAGATTATGGCTAAAGCTGGGTTGGATTGGGAAGTAGAGAAAATGCCTCTATCTTTTACTAACCGTGGCGGAAAGCTGCAGACAGTAAATAAGCATGCTCTGGTACGCTCTAATGATAGTAAAGTACTTGATGTAATTGGTGATGATTGGAACCCTGTTCAGAACGCAGAAGCGTTTGAGTTCTTCAGTGAGTATGTACTCGCTGGTGATATGGAAATGAATACGGCTGGTTCACTTAAAGGTGGAAAGAATGTATTTGCTCTTGCTAAAGTAAAAGAGTCCTTCGATATCCTTGGTGAAGATCAAGTTGACTCCTATCTACTGTTTAGCAATCCTCACGAATATGGCAAGGCTGTTGATGTTCGCTTTACTCCTATCCGGGTTGTATGTAATAACACTTTAACTTTCTCTCTGCAATCTGCTTCTAAAAACTCTGTAAAAGTAGGTCATCGTACTAAATTTAACGCTGATATGGTTAAGCAGCAGATGGGTCTTGCTTCTCAGAAGTTCGCGCAGTATAAAGAGATGGCAGAGTTCTTATCTACTAAACGATTCTCTGTTGAGTCTCTTATTCAATACTATAACGAAGTGTTTCCATACACACATAAAGCGTCAGAAGCTCCTACTAAAGTAGAAGATCTATCTAAGAATGCTAAAGCTGCTTTCGATGTGTTATATACTCAGCCTGGTGCTCAGTATGGAGAAGGTACTTGGTGGCAAGCTCTTAACTCTGTAACTTACTTGACTGATCATAAGATGGGTCGTTCAGCTGATACTCGTATGCAGTCTGCATGGTTCGGTATTAACCAGTCTCGTAAGCTTAAAGCTGCTAATAAAGCAGTGGAGTTTGCCAATGCTGCCTGATGAAATGGAAGCAGAGAAGAATCGCAAGATTCTTCTCCAGCAAGCTGATCTAATTGAAATGCTCAAGCGTCAGCTTGCTGAAGAGACTGCTGCTAGATATGCAGCTTATAAACGTATTGCAGAGTTAACTAGTAATGAGTGGACTCCTACAGAGGAGACTCAAGAGCGTTATCATGAATTTATAAAGAGGATGTATAATGAAACTTGTAAATAATACAAAAGATCCTGATCTACTAGGAGTAGAATGTTCAGATCAAGACTGGCAAGATATTAATCGTATAGTTAATAATATTAATCAAGATCTTATTGACTCAGGTTACGAACAATATCAAGCTAGAGTTGAGCTGCAGGACAATTCTATCTATATTAAGCCTAACTAAAAGCTCTTCGGAGCTTTTTTTATTACTATAAATAGGGGTATGGCATCTGTAACGAATAATTCAAAGAAGTATGGCGAAGGTCATAATATTGTTTTAAAAGAACCAGGAAAGATATCTTCTCCTGTTAAGATTATGTATGATAAATTCGGATATAAAGCAGGTAAGTCTGTTTTTTCTATTACGCTTAAACCAAAAAATATTGATAATATCATTCAGTACTCTACAGGAAAAGATACTATATTCCTGAAGGATGAAAGAAGTAAAATTGTTCAGCTGATAGGGTCTCCGAGCGCTATAGACAGCACATTTAATCACTTTACAACAAATGCAAAAAGTAATACTAATCTTCTTACAGAAATAAAAGAAGATATTTCTATGTGGTTATTTCAAAGCAATTTTGAAAAGAATAAACTTCTCACAGAAGATAATATTATTAGTATGCTTGGTACTCGTAAAAATTATTATGATACTACCTATTATCAAAGTGGAGTAAAGCAGTTACAAGAGCTTAAAAAGTATATTAAGTCAGGGGGGTATAGTTATGAAAGACAGGGTGGCTCTCTTACAAAGCGGTTATATACCCAGGCGAGAAAAGTAACAAATAAAGCTAGCGATAACTGGAATCCAGCAGATGTATGGATGATTAAATCTAGGTTTGATATGACCCCTCTATATCAAGCACCTACAGCTGCTGTATTAAATGGGCTATTAGCAGAAGCGTATTATAAAAGAGAAGTTATACCTATATCTCTAAAAAATGTTACTACACCTAAAGCAAGCTCATCTATTATAGATCCACAAAAAATGCTTAATATGAAACTAGACTTAGATTTATCTTTTACTAAAGTAGATCTTTCGGAAACTTATGCTAACTTTATTATACAGACCAAGTCTGGATTTGCTGTGCGTGTAGGATTTAAAGCTTCTGCAACCACGTTAAATGTATCAATAGAAGGTAGAATGATTAGCGCTGGGTATCAGCTAGGCGCTGTTGATGCTAAAGACTATACAAAAGAAGTAGAACAGGCTCATTCATACACGTTAAGAAACGGGGTAACAGGTGGTAATGAATTATACATAGATGACGCAAAAAGAGAGCTTAAAGAAATATTTACAAAATACTCACGGGTTTCCAATACAATTAGGAACTATGATCATGCTATACAATTAATAGATGGTGCTGACGAATTAACTAAGAAGCGATTTGTTAATATTATATCTTATTTGTATAGCTTCTTGATAAAGCCAGCCGTGTTTGAAAACCATATGAAGTTTTGTTATTTCTCTGCAAAGAAGATCACAGGATTAAGTGGGCTATATTTAATATTGCAGTAGAGTATAAATAAACATGTTAATCTATTTAAGGACTAGAAATGATCACTTTTAAAAACTTTATTACAGAAAGTAAAGCTTCAGATAAATTTGAAAATGACGTTGCTATCTCACTTAAAAATATGGGATATGATGCGTCTAGACCTAAAGTAGATTCTACATACTCTGATGTTCTAGTTAAGCACGGGAATAAGAAAGTGTGGATTGAAGTTAAAATGAATCACACTGACAATCTCGGCAACACTCGTGCTTCATGGAACGGTAAGGAGTGGACATCAGCCCCTGAAAAAAAGGGACCGCTGGCTGGAAAAATGGGACCGTTAAAGCTTTATATTATATCAATGCTTAAGCAACACGCATCTAAATTTGTACAAGAGGTGACTAAAGCTACTGGCAAAACTAAAATTAATACTAATATCGGTCCGCAAAAAAACGATAAGGATACTGTATCTCATGAAGAGATGAAAGCCTTTATGGCCAAGCAAAAAGATCAATATATTGTAACAGTATCAAATCAAGATTTAGGCTCTGTTGTGAGAGATCATTATGCTAAAGGTGGTAAGACAGAAACAACATATTATCTTCAAGCTGCAGATGACTTCTATAGACTCAGTAATGAAAACCCTCTTAATGTGCCTTCAGATGTACCTATGTTTAAAGGTAAAGGTGATTTTCGCATGAGAGTGGGAATACGCTCCAAACAATATGAAATTCAACCAGAAGTAAAAGTTAAAAATATGGCATCAAGTCCGTACTCAATTAAACCGGGGACTAAAAAGAAAAACCCGCTTACTAACTTAAAGGATACCTAATGTTAAGCTTTATAAGTTTCATATCTGAAGGTGTTATGGTTAAACTGATCCGCGGCAAAGGACAGGATACTTTAAAAATGAGAGACACTAAAGAAAAGAGTTGGGTGGAATTACGGGGCAAACCTAATTTTGAAACGAAATATGATAAAAGGGATCCGTTACATAAAGCAATTACAGCATTGGGTAAATCAGCAAACATATCTGATTTTATGAACGGGGATGAAGTAAGTATAAATCCAAACCATCCTGACGGTAAGAGAGCGTTGGCAACTATAAAGAAGCTAATGAAATGAGAAATTTTAAAAACTTTATAACTGAACAAAAAAACATTCACATGACTCATATCGAGGATAAGGTAATATAAATGGCCGTAAGTAAGTATTTTTCAAACACACATATAGCTGAATCTGTTGACATTTCGCAAGGTAGTGTGTTAGGTGCTTCATACATTCATAAGTTTGGACGTAATCCAAATATAGGTGGTACTCCTGAAACAATATGGCAACAAGGCGGTCTTTATACCTACCTTACTTCGCCATCAACTGTTTTTGTTTCAAGTGACGATAATGATGATAACCCAACTGGAAATGGAGCACGGACGGTAACAATCCAAGGATTGGATGCAAATTACAATGAGATTGAAGCAACTCAGCCAGTTAATAATCTTGTAGGTACTACTGAATTTTTGAGAGTCAATCGTGCGTTTGTTGCATCTGCCGGTTCAACTGGAACAAATGAAGGTGATGTGCAGATATCAACAGAAGCAAGCGGTGGAGGCACAGTTCTTGCTGATATTGGTACTATTGGAACTGGTACGACTTATGGTTTAGGTCAAACAATGTTAGGTCTTTATACTATTCCATCTCACTGCAATGGATATTTAACTAGATGGAATGTTGGAGTAGGTACTTATAACTCTTCAGCAACTGCAACACTATATACGAGAATTTATGATCCTAATAATGGAGCATTTAGAGCAAGAGATATTATGGATGTTCCTGGTGGTTTTCATACTAGAGATTATGAAATCCCATTTTTTCTTCCGGCAAGAACAGATGTAGAAATAAGAGCAATTGCATCAACAGGTTCAACAATTTCATCATCATTTGACATAATATTGGTAGTAAAATGAATTTTAAAGAATTTATAACCGAACAAAAAAACACCCATATGACTCATATTGAGGATAAGGTTATCTACGGAGGTGTCAAAGGTGCTAGAGAAGCTATCTTAGCGTTAAGGTCACTTAGAGATATGCTACAAGGTGAACACGATGGATCAGTTAGTGTTAAGTGGGACGGGGCACCTGCCATCTTTGCTGGCATTGATCCTCGCGATGGTAATTTCTTTGTTGCTAAGAAAGGAATCTTTAATAAGAATCCCAAGGTTTATAAGTCTAATGCTGACGTGGACGCTGACACTTCTGGTGATCTTGCAATTAAACTTAAAGATGCTCTTAAGTATCTTCCAGCTTTAGGTATTAAAGGAGTTATACAGGGGGACTTTCTCTTTAGTAAAAGCGATGTATCTACAGCTAAAATTAAAGGTAAAAAATACATCACATTTCATCCTAACACTATTATATACGCACTTCCAGCAGAGTCAGAGGGAGCTAAAGCAGTTAAGTCAGCAAAGATAGGTATTGTATGGCATACAACCTATACAGGTAATACATTTGAAACTATGCGTGCGTCTTACGGTGTAGATGTATCTAAGCTTAAGAATACAAAAGCAGTTTGGTCGCAAGATGCTATGTTGAGAGACTTAACTAATATTACTATGAGTAAGAAAGAAACAGAGCTAGTTAATGAATATCTTTCACAAGCCGGATTTATCTTTAACAAGATCGCCGGGTCAACCTTACGGCAGTTAGAATCTAATCAAGAACTAGCTCGTCTTATAGAAACGTTTAATAACTCCTTTGTTAGACAGGGTCAGCTTATTGGAGATAGTGAAAAGCATGTTAATGCACTCATTAATTGGATAAGCACTAGATATAAAAAAGAGATAGATAAGCGTAAGAGTGAGAAGGGTAAATCGAATCAGCAAAAAAAGCTCGATGAAATTTTAAGTTTTTTCTCTAATTCTAATAAAACTAGTTTAAAATATATCTTTGATCTACAAAAAGCTATAGTTATGGCAAAATTAAGACTTATAAATAACCTTAATAAATTAGGTAAATTAAACACTTTTGTTAAGACTCGTACTGGTTATAAAGTGACTGGCGAGGAAGGTTATGTAGCAATTGATAAAATTGGTGGTGATGCGGTGAAAATTGTTGATCGTATGGAGTTCTCATACAACAACTTTTCACCAGATATACTAAAGGGATGGGATAAGCCAACAAGGAACTAAAATGGCATATGGATTTAAAGACTATTTAACTGTGGACTATACTCAAACTGGAGACGGCCAGTTAGCGCTTAATGCTAAAAAGCGTAAAAAAGATATAGGTGCAGGTACGAACGCAGAGTATTCGTCTACTCACGCCCCTAATGAAGAGCTGGAAATGGAAGCTCTTTCTATGGCTCAACGCAGAGCTAAATCTAGACAGATGAAAAAATATCAGGCTAGATTAAAAGTAGGTCGTAAAAAAGCAAGTATGAGAGTGGCAGATAGTAAAGTTCTAGCTAGAAGAGCCCGCAAACAAGCTCGTAATATAATCGCTAAAAAGCTTACTAAAGGTATATCTAAAGCAGATCTCACCCCCGCAAGAAAACAAGAGATAGAAAAGCGACTAGACAAGATGACTTCAAGAGTTACACGTCTAGCCAAGAAGATAACTCCTAAACTTAGACAAGCAGAATTAAGTAAAAAGCGCGGGTAAGATGATAAATAAATTTAGTCAGTTTCTTGTTGAAGAGGAAAAGACCGTGTATTTTACATTCGGTCGTATGAACCCTCCTACTATTGGTCATGGTAAACTACTAGACGTACTAGCTTCAAAGGCAGGACGTAATCCTTACCGTGTGTTCTTATCACATTCTCAAGATAAAAATAAAAATCCCTTACAATATAAAGATAAAGTTAAACATGTTAGGAAGATGTTTCCTAAACATGCTAGATCTATTATGTCCGCTACTAATGTTAAGACAGCAATAGATGCATTAGTTTCATTATATAATGAAGGGTTTATTAGAGTTGTAATGGTTGTGGGGTCAGATAGAATTATACAATTTGATACTCTGCTCAATAAATACAATGGAGTAAAATCTCGTCACGGGTTTTATAATTTTAAATCTATAAAGGTTATTTCTGCAGGCGAGCGTGATCCAGACGCTGATGGAGTTGAAGGTATGTCAGCGTCTAAACTACGTATACTAGCTAAAGATAATGACTTTACTTCCTTTAGTCAAGGATTACCTAAGCAGTTTTCTAATTCAGATTCAAAAAATATGTTTAACCTAGTCCGTAAAGGGATGGGCTTAAAAGAAGAAAAAGAATTTAAAAGACATATTCAGCTTGAGCCTGTATCAGAGATTAGAGAAGCGTATGTTAGAGACGGCTTGTTTGAAAAAGGTGACGAAGTAGTAATGCTTAAGCATGATATTGTTGGTAACATTCAGCATTTAGGTACTAACTATGTTATAGTTGAATCTAAAGGAGAGACTTGGAGATGTTGGATTACAGATATTGAAAAGACTGACCCTAACACTCTGGTTAAATGGGATAATTTTGAGTTAAAGTCAGACGACGATGATGGTATTATTAGAGAAGAATACAAGTATAGTGATGGTACTCCGGAAGCTACTAAACACGCTAAAAAAATGACTCCTGGTCAGAATGAGAGAAAACTCACCCCTGTTGAGATTAAAAAGCGCGAAAAATACGCTAAGGATTTACCAGATAAAGATTTTAAAAAGCGTTACGGTGATGAATGGATGCAGGTCAAAATGGCTACTGCTACTAAAATGGCTAAGAAAGAATCAACCCAAGACTCTGACATTAAGGATCGTCCCGGTACTCAACCAGCGCGCTATCATAAAGGATTATCAAAAGCAACTAAGATTGTTAGAGATCGTCACTTTAAGAAACACGGAAAGAAAGCTGATAATGATTCTTCTGCTTATATTCCAGCGCCCGGAGATAAAAGATCAGTTACTAGCCCAAGTAAATACACAAAATTTGTAAAGAGGATAATGAAATGAAATCATTCTCTCAACATGTAAAATCTAGAATAGAAAGAGAAAAAGATAAGGACAAGATTAAACATACTCATATGATGAACAGAGCTCGCATGAAAGACGCAAAGGCTTCTGTTACTGAATATGGAGGTCCTCCTATTTCTCGTAAAGAATATTTAAAGCAAAAGCCAATGCAAGAAGCATCATTTGAAGATAAATCAAAAGCATCAGGTATTTCTGTTGGTACATTAAAGAAAGTGTATCAACGAGGGGTTGCTGCTTGGAAGACAGGTCATAGACCTGGTACGACCCCCTCACAGTGGGGCCACGCGCGCGTAAACGCGTTTATAACTAAAAAGAAAAAAGGTGGTCTCAACCACGATAAAGATTTAGCTTAGGAGGCTATTATGAAGAAGGAAGATTTGGACGTAGATCCACAGTCAATGGATAATAGACGATTAAGTGTTATTGCTCGCAATCCTAGTCATCCTATGCACACTCACGCTAAGTCTGAATTAGATAGACGTAGGATGAGACATGAAGGATTGTCGGCGCAAAAGGAGACTAAGGGTGCACCTAAAGGGTATCACTTTACCCGTGATGGCAAACTAAGAAAAGGTGATGCAGGAGCTGATGGAGATGGAGGTGCTAAGTTGCGCTCTGATCCTCTTGACAAACAGCGTTCAAAGATTCCTCCTCTACCAGAAAAATTTGCTAATGCAGCTCAGCAAGCAGCTGTGATGGCTAAGCTTAAGAAGTCTGGTAAGTATGATGCCAAAGAGGAGGGTAAAGTAGACGTAAAAGAGGTCCTTGATACACCTAAGGCAATGGACAGCTATAGAGCTAAAGCTAAGTATTCTAGTGACCGTGCAGCAAACTCAGCAGCAGCTAAAATGCTTCGCAATAAAAATGGTTTTCATTCTACAGATACTTCAGATGAACTGAAGACTATGGATAAACGCACGAAAGGATTAAAAATGGCGGACCGTAATGCAACAAATAAAACATTTAAGGCATTGCGTAAAGAGCAAGTAAGTCTTAACAGATCCTCGATTAATGCGATTAATGAGCTTGATAAAAAGACTCTAGGTTCTTATATTAAGAAAGCAGGACCTGATGCGGATGTCCAGAGAGCTAAAGCCCAACGTCATTCAGATGCAGGTGATATGGCTGATAAAGATAAAGATATGTATAAACATTATGGCAAGTCTCAACGCGCTATGGATAAATACAAAAATCGTGTAAAGGGTATTAACAAGGCTGTAGATAAACTTACCAAAGAAGATACAACAAGAGTAGCGAAAGTAAGTGAAGCTACTATTCCTGATGGACAAACTGTTTTTACAAAAAGACCAGAATTTAAATTGACTAACAATGATAAAGACAAGTTAGCTAAGATCCGCGCTATGCTTGATAGAGAAAAACAGCTTAAGAATGAAGCTCTTGAGCGTGATGGACCTAAAAGGCCAGACATCTTTGGCCCTAAAGGGTCTTTCGGTAAAGCTGCTTCTGCATCCCCCGCTATTCAAAAATATATGGCTAAAAAAGCTGCAGGTTATCAAGCTCAGAACAAAGCTATGGACCCTGGCGCTGCTAAAAAAGGTTACGGTATTGGTGTGACTGATATTGACAAGGCTGATAAGAAAGCTAAAGCTAAAGGCACATCTATGATGAAGAGAATGGGCTCTCGTGGTAAGATGTATAAAGCTGGGAAAATGATGTAATGTACACTTTTAAACAATTAAGAGAAGCTAAAGATCCAGGGGAATATGATAATGAAGGTGCTATGGCTAAAACACAGCTAAAAACAATGATGGATGCAGCTCAAGAACTTAATGATATGTTGGGAGATAATGATAATCTACCTGAGTGGGTACAGAGTAAAATTACCAAAGCAACTGACTATATTGACTCTGTAAGAGATTACTTGAAGAGTGAATCAGATGATTAATTTAAAAGCTTTTTTAGAGGAAAAGGATTCTAGGCTGGCGCGCGCAGGTGTGTCTGGTTTTAATAAGCCAAAAAGAACACCAAGCCATCCCAAGAAGTCTCATATTGTTGTCGCCAAAGATGGGGGTAAGATTAAAACTATTCGTTTTGGTGAGCAAGGTGCTTCTACTGCAGGTGAGCCTAAAAAGGGTGAATCGGATAAAATGAAAGCCAAGCGCAAATCGTTTAAAGCCCGTCACGGTAAGAACATCGCCAAAGGTAAAATGTCTGCGGCATACTGGGCTGATAAAGAAAAGTGGTAATCTAAATAAAATATTATAAATACAAAGAAGACTAATTAATTAGGAAATACCATGGCCTCCGACACGACATCAATAAGGCTCGATAGAATTGAAACCAAGCTAGATACATTAGCGGATGCTATGATTGCGTTAGCACGCACTGAAGAAAAGTTGGGGGCCTTGAAAGCAGATCATGATAGGGCCTTTGAAAGAATGAATAATCATTCTAGGAAGTTAGATGAGATAGAGCGTAAAGTTGATGAAAACGCTCATACAGTAAAACTTATTAATAAACTATTCTGGGTCGCTATTGTTAGTGTCGCAGGCGCAATCGCAGCTCAACTTTGGATGTAGGAGAAACACAATGAGCAATAATGTTACGTTAAAGTTGATAGAGGCGTACTCAACAGTCAACGAAAATCAAAAAGCAGCTTTGGCTAAGAAACTAGCCAAAGCTGCGGCTAGTTCTGAGAAGGGTAAGGCAGCTGTAACGCTACCTAAGGCTCCTTGGGACAAAAAAGAGGCTATGGATCCGGTAGATAAAAAAGAGCTTAAAGGTAAGCATGCTGATCGTGATGATAAAGATATTGATAATGACGGTGATGCAGATGCGTCTGATGAATATCTCCACAATCGCCGTAAAGCTGTCTCAAAGGCAATGAAGGGTGAAAGCTTAGTAGCTCGTATCAAAGGTAAAATGTCTGAAAAGGGCGATGAGGTAAGTATGAATCCCAAAAAGGATAAAAGAGAAAAGAATTCTGATGCAGGGATGGCTCAGGAATCTGTAGTTTATGCTCGCATCTTAGAAGCCCGTAAAATGAAAGCTGCTGCTGATAAGGACGGAAAGCACACTAAGAGTGCAACTGATCAAGAAGAGATGGGTGATAAGCAGGCTTCTTCTAAAGGTGCTCAAGATATGATGAACACCCCTAAACAGGTAATAGACAATCCTGAAGCTTCAGGTGATGAAGTAAAGAAAGCCGCAGATGCGGGTCCAAAAGCTGCAACTCGCAAAGGTGATAATCAAGCAGGTGATAAGAAAATTATCCCATCTGCTACTCCAGCAAAAGGAATGTAATATGACAATTAAACCTCCAGCGTGGTGTGTAGGAGCTGTACCTGAAATGAAAAGGGGTTGGGTAGATCCTAATTCTAATGAACTTTTGGTATCGTCTAGATTTACACAAGCTCAGATTGACGAATTTTATGGAGTGCCTTCTTTTCAAACTATTCAAGATATGAATCAAGAAGGTAAGATTCAAGCTGAGATGAAACGTTTAGGGTATTCAGATGATGATACTACATTTACAGATGTGACTGTAACCCATGATTATTTTTACCACACAGCGGATACACCTAATGAGTTAGATCTAGAATCTATGACTAAAAAGCAGTTAGAAGATCTGGGAAGAGATCATGGAGTAGAGTTAGATCGTAGAAAGAGTAAAACCATTCTTATAAAAACCATGAAAGGTATCCTATCTAAATAGTATAAACATATTTGGGGTACCTATGAAATTATTTGATACACTTACAGATGAAAATTTTCATCTTTATGCGATTAAGCATTACTATAAACCAAACATAATTGATATAGAAGAATTTTATGAAGATTTAAAGCGATTTAAGTATCTTAAAAGACTTTTCTATAGATATACTAATAATGATAAACTATCTGAGAGATTAATTCTTAATCATTTAATAATTATTTTTAACGTGTTTGATATTAAACCTTGTTTAAAAATGCTTGAATTTCAAATACCTGAGGTTTATTGGCCTATATTAAAACCGTTTTTAATTTATCTTAATCATATTAGAAATAATGAATACGTTGACATACCATTAGATAAAACAGTAGTAGAGAAGTTGAGGAAAATATAATGGGAATTATAAAAAGGGCTGGAGATCTAGTCTACACATTTAGATTTCTTAGACTTCTTACTACTGCCTTTGAAGATACGGCAGCTTATAAAGCTGGTATAATAGATAAAGATGGTAAGCGCAATAACGAATTTACTCTTAATACTATGGATAATCGCGATATCTATAGAGATGCTTACACTCCATTTCATAGGTTGGTTTTTAATATTAAGAAATTAATTGCTAAAGCTCCTGGAGGAGGATCTAAAGTAGCATCTTACGCAACTGCTTTGTATCTAATGAGAGAGTGTTTTAGTATTACTGATAAACAAATTGCTAAAGCTCTAAAAGAAATGAACATAGATACTTTAGATTTTTTATCAGAACAAACTGAGTGGTTTGTATTAGAAGATCAGCGGCTATCTCCTGGAGTGTATAAAGTATTAAATGAAAAGGTTATCAATGACACTTTGGAAGAAGTTGTTAAGCCTAGAGATAAAGTTATAATTAGAGAAGATAGCTATCCCATAGGAGATATGTTTGGGTTAAATATTTACGAAGCTGTTCATATAAAAACAAAGAAAAGGGTTTACGTTTCTGTAGCGGAGTTAGCTAGATGACACCAAGGTGGAAAAAAGCTGGACCTGACGGAGAAGTAGAGATTACTATAAAAGGTCAGCGATACAAAATTGAAAAGGCTTTAGACCATAATCTGCGTCATAAAGGCGAATACAAAATTATGATGTGGGATAAGCGCTCACGAGACTGGGAGTGGGACAACACGGTTCAAGGCAAGGGCTATGCTAAAGAAATTGTTATGGATAAATTAGACGAAAACTTTCAAGATGGTCGTAACCCTCAAGATAAAGGTGATAGCGCTAGACATGGCATTCCAAAAAAAGCATCTATCTCTGCTCTAAAGAAAATTAGATCATCCTCTACAGCAAGTAAGCGTAAGAAGCAATTAGCTCATTGGCAGATTAACATGAGGCAAGGTAAGGCTAAGAACGAAGAAGTCATGACATCTGCAGATGCTGGCATACCTCACGATACAGCTAATATGGGCCCTTCTAGACTTCCTACTAATATTTTACGTAGAGGTATTGGCAAACCAGTTAATGTAACAGATCGTCGCAGACGTAAGGATAAGCACCCAGTGCTGTTAAAAAAGTTTAGAAAGTATACGGAAATGAATGAAATGAAAAGTTTTAAGAAATACATTGTTGAAGATACACTAAACGAAAATGCTCTTAAAGCTTTACGAGTTGCAACTAAAGCACATAAAGGCCAGTCTAGGAAAAGTGGCGGAGAATATATCGACCACCCTAAAGAAGTTGCTCGGTTTGTAAAGCAATTTAAAAAATCTAATAATCTTTCTGCAATGATCCAAGCAGCATATCTACATGATACGTTGGAAGACACTGACACAACTTATGCTGACTTAGTTAAACAGTTCGGTGCATTAGTAGCAGATATGGTTCAAGCATTGACTACAGATAAAGAAGCATCAGATGCTATTGGTAAAGGTGAATACATTGCTAATAAAATGGCTAAGATGTCAAGCTGGGCATTAGTGATTAAGTTAGCAGACCGGCTTGCTAACGTACAAGATATTGATACAAGGCCCGCTGACTTTCAAAAGAGATATGCTGACCAGACGAGATTAGCATTAAAACGTCTTAGAGCAGATAGATATCTAAGCAAAACTCATAACAAGATTATGAGTGCTATTGAGAAAAAAATTAAGGAATACTAAACTATGGCTAAGCTATACTTAATTCTATTTCTTGCTACATTGATGAGTGGAGTTGGGTATGCTGGCTACAGTTATTATATGTGGTCACAAGAGACTATGAATACACTACGAGAAAATAATGTAAAGTTGAAATCAGCAGCAGAGACCCTCCAAGCAACTGTAGAGAAGATTACTGCTGATGCAAAGAAGAACGAACAACTAAATAACGATTTAACCAAACGATTGCAGCAATCACAACAACACTTGGATAAGCTTAGAGGTGTGTTTGCTAAAATTGATTTGACTATGGAGGCATTAACCAATGCACAAGGACTTGAAGATAGAGTTAACGCGGCAGTTGGAAAACTCCTCTCTCGCATCGAAAGCGAAACTACCCCTCCTTCTGATGAGCTCGATCCTACTAATGGGGTGTCTGGGGAGAACTCAGGAACCACAAGTAGTAGTAACAACTAAGTATCAAGAACAGAATATCCCTATTCAGGAAGCCCCTAAAGCTGTACAGTTTCCTCCTGTAGACTGGTTCGTTATTACAGAAGAGAACCTAGAAGCAAAGATTGCTGAGATTAATACCAAAACAGGTAATGTAGTGGTGTTCGCTATTACTCCAAAGGGGTATGAGAACCTTGCTCTAGGCATTGCAGAGCTTCGTCGCTATGTAAAAGATCAGCAAGCTATTATTGCTTACTATGAAGAAGCATTAACTCCAGATCAGCCGCAATCTGAGACTTTATCAGAAGAAAATTAAATATATTTTTTTTCAAAAACACGTGAAATACCTGTTTTACAATGTTTGATTTTAATATATAATACACTAATAAAATAACAACAAATTAAACCTGCGTAGGAATATGCTTACGCAGGCATATATACTTTTCCTGAGAGGTCAATAAATGCTAAAAGTCGTTCAGTCAAACCGTGAAGTAGATACAAGACATATTATGTCGCAAGCTAAATTTTATGAAGGGTATAGTAGATGGGACGATAATAAAGAGAGATATGAATCTTGGGATGAATCAGTATCACGTGTAATGGAAATGCATAGAGGTTTTTATGTAGATAAAATGTCTCCAGAACTATCTCTATTAATTGACGAAGCAGAAGCAGCATATAAGCTTAAGTATACTCTCGGAGCCCAACGTGCTTTGCAATTCGGTGGTGATCAACTGATTAAACATCAGATGAAAATGTATAATTGTACATCTACATATGCTGATAGACCAAGATATTTCTCTGAATTGTTATACATTCTGCTCTGTGGTGCAGGAGCTGGCTTTTCAGTGCAAAAGCATCATGTAGGTAAACTGCCAGATTTACAAGAACGTAAGAAGCAAGCTAAAGGGTGGGTAGTAGAAGACTCAATTGAAGGCTGGGCTGATGCTCTTGGCGCTCTTATGTCATCATACTTTGTTGGTGGAGGTCAGTTTCCAGAACTGGAAGGTCGCAAAGTATATTTCGACCTAAACCAAGTTCGTCCTAAAGGTGCTATGATTAATGGAGGCTTTAAAGCCCCCGGTCCTGAACCGCTCCGCAGAGCTCTCGATAAGATTGAGCACCTAATACAGACTCGTATTTTAGCTGGTGAAACCCGTTTACGTCCTATTGACGTGTATGATATCTCCATGCATGCAGCAGATGCTGTGCTTGCTGGTGGTGTTAGACGTTCTGCTACTATCGCTTTGTTCTCATATGATGATACTGAAATGATGACAGCTAAAACCGGTAATTGGTTTGTAGACAATCCTCAGCGTGGTCGTTCAAACAACTCTGCTGTAATTGTACGTGACGAGATTAGTAAAGAAGACTTCTCTAAGTTTATGAGCTCAATTAAAGAGTTTGGAGAGCCAGGATTCTACTTTGTAGAAGATAAAGACTTCACAACTAATCCTTGTGTTGAGATTGGCATGTATCCTCAGATTGATGGTAAGTCAGGTTGGCAGGGATGTAATCTAACAGAAATTAATGGTGGTAAATGTAATACTCCAGAAGAGTTCTATAAGGCTTGTCGTGCAGGTGCTATTATGGGCACTTTACAAGCTGGGTATACAGACTTTAAATATCTTGATGAAACAAGTAAAGAGATCTTTGATAGAGAAGCTCTGTTAGGAGTTTCTGTAACAGGTTGGATGAATAATCCAGAGGTACTCTTAGATGCTGATATTCAACATCGAGGAGCAGAGATTGTAAAGCAAGTAAACAAAGAAGTAGCTGCTCTTATTGGTATCAATCAAGCTGCTCGTACTACATGTGTTAAACCTTCCGGTAATGCTTCTGTATTACTTGAGACTGCATCTGGTATTCATGCAGAGCATTCACCTCGCTATATTCGTCATATTCAGCTTAACAAAGAGACAGAAGTTGCTCAATTAATTGCAAAGACTAATCCTTATATGGTAGAAGAGTCTGTATGGAATGCTAACAATACAGATTACTGTGTAGCATTCCCTATCATTGCTCCAGAAGGTTCTCTATATAGAGATGAGCTATATGGTACTGACTTATTAGAAAAGGTATCACTAGTACAGAATAACTGGGTAGAGGCGGGGACAAACGTGGATCTCTGCGCTGATGCACGTATCAGGCATAACGTTTCTAATACTGTAACTGTTATGCCTCATCAGTGGTCTCAAGTAGAAGATTATGTCTATAAGAATAGACACTCATTTGCTGGTATATCTTTTTTAGCTGGTATGGGTGATAAGGACTTTAACCAAGCTCCTATGACAGAAGTACTCACAGAAGATCAGATTGTTAATCGGTATGGTAAAGCTGCTTTGTTTGCATCTGGCTTGATTGTAGATACACGCAAGTCTGGTTTCCGTGATCTATGGGATGCTACTATGCAAGCTCAAACACCTGCTGAGTACCGAGGAGAAGTATCTGATCTAAACGCTGAATGGATTCGTCGTTTCAAGAAGTTCGCAGATAACTATTTTATGAATGATCTTAAAGAAGCAGAGTATTGTCTTAAGGATGTTTTTTTGCTACATAAGTGGACTAAGGCACAACAGAACCTATCACCTATTGACTTTGTATCTCAGCTAGAGATTAAAAAGTTTACTGATGTAGATACGATTGGTTCAGCAGCTTGTGTTGGTGGAGCTTGCGAAATAACGTTTTAGGAGAAAACATGGAAGAAGAATATTGGACCGAGTGTATTGCCTGTGATACAGAATCCCAGGTGATGGTATTAGATAATGATGAAGAACCTCAATATTGCCCAATGTGTGGCTCTCCTATGCAGTTTGAGCGACTAGAAGAAGAGTGATAAATAATCCCATCGAAAGGTGGGATTTTTTTTATGTGGATGTACAATAATAATGAGTATGACGAAACGCCAGAAGAATATCAAGGTTTTGTTTATCTCATAACAGAGCTTGATACTGATAAGAAATATATTGGTAAAAAGTTTTTCTGGAAGCCTAAGACTCTCCCTATAACTAAAAGTAGGAAAAGACGCGTTAAAACTCGTGTAGAGTCTGACTGGCGTTCATACTATGGAAGTTCTAAAGAGGTGCAGCAGCTAGTAGAAGACAAAGGCTCAGATAGCTTTAAACGTGAAATACTACGGCTATGTAAGACAAAGGGTGAATGCTCATATTTCGAAGCTAAATACCAATTTGACAATGATGTGTTGCTTCGCGACGATTTTTACAATGAATTTGTAGGATGTAGGATTCATAGTAAACATTTAGAGAAGAGCATAAAAGATGAATATAAACGAATATGACGTAACAGTAATAAAAGTGGTAGATGGTGATACAGTTGATGTAGATATCGATCTGGGCTTTGGAGTATGTTTAAAAGATGAGCGTGTTAGAATCATGGGCATCGACACTCCTGAGAGTCGCACTAAAGATAAGGTAGAAGACTTATTCGGAGAAGCTGCTAAAGCTAGACTCAAAGAACTTATGAAGCACGGTGGTAAACTGATTACTACAGAGAATAAAGACGGTGAGGATATGAAGGGTAAGTTTGGTCGTATTCTCGGGGATTTTAAAGTTAATTATAATGGTGAGATGAAAAGGGTTACAGAGATAATGGAACAGGAAGGTCATTGCGTGCCTTACTTCGGCGGCAGCAAAGAGGAGACGCAGGCTCAGCATATGAGAAACCGCACTCGTTTGCTAGCTGAAGGAATTGTCTCTCAAGAAGATTATGATAAAGCTGTAGAAAAGATGAAATAACTAGTTGCACTTCTGAGCGAACTGTATATAATAATATAGCGATATTGAGAGAGGGGATATAATGATATTAGTTGACTATTCAGCAATTGCTATTAGTAACGTAGTAACTCAAAAATTGGATATTGAAGAAGATTTAATCCGTCATATGATTCTTAACAGTCTTAGAATGCATAGAGCTAAACATCGAGAAAAATTTGGTGAGCTAGTTCTATGCATTGACGGCTCTAAGAACTGGCGTAAAGATGTTTATCCTCAATACAAACATAAGCGTAAAGATGCTCGTAAAGAGTCTAAGATGGACTGGAATGAAGTCTTTCGTATTATGAATATGGTTAAGGAAGAGATCAAAGAGAACTTTCCATATAAAGTAGTAGAAGTAGATGAAGTAGAAGCTGATGATATAATCGGTGTTCTATGTGAAGACACTCAAGAGTTCGGTCGTGGTCAAGACGTAATGATTATCTCTGGCGATAAAGATTTTGCTCAACTTCAAAAGTATAAAAATATATATCAGTACTCTCCTATAACAAGAAAGTATATTAAAGAAGCTACTCCTCGTAAGCAACTTATGGAGCTTATTTTAAAAGGAGATACTGCTGATGGAATACCCAATGTGTTATCAGGAGACAATGTATTTGTAGATGGTGAGCGTCAGACCCCTTTAAGGCAGAAGAAGATTGATGAACTAATAAACGATCCTAAAGCAATGGGCGAAGAAGTTTATCGTAACTATTTACGCAATAAAAAGCTAATCGATTTAACAGAAACTCCTGAACCTCTAAAGGAGAAGATTATATATAACTATGAAAGCCAGGATAAGTGGGAAAATAAAGGTAAAGTATTTCCATATCTTATTGAGAAACGCTGTCGCAGATTATTAGAAGATATAAAGGACTTCATTTGATATGGTGAATAGAACTACATTATACACCTTTGAGCATTTAGAAAAAGTAACAAAAGCTAAAACCAAAGAAGAAAAAATAAAACTCCTCCAAGCACAAAACAATAACTGGGCATTAAAAGACTTACTCAGAGGCACTTTTGATGATACTGTAGAATGGCTACTTCCTGCAGGATCAGTACCGTATGAACCCGCAGATCCGAGATCACATCCTTCCAACTGGACTCAACACAATAAGAAATTAGCTTATTTTGTTAAGAAAGGCCCTGGAGAGAAAATGATTAAAATTAAAAGAGAAAAAATGTTTTTAGACATTCTCGAGACCGTGCACCCTCGAGATGCTGAGCTTCTTGTTGGTATGATTAATAAGAAGCTACCTATTAAAGGTGTCACAAAAGCTCTAGTAAAGGAGGCTTTTCCAAATCTAATCTTACGTTAATTTATAGGAGAAATATTTACTTATGAGTAAAATCCAACTTAATAGACTACATAAAGATTTAATAGAACTTAATAGTTATATGGAAAAAGTACGACTACGAGGTAAGTTAGATCTTTTATCTAAGTTGAAACGTAAACATGATTTTTTAAAATCCAAATTGGAAACTTCAAGCTAGGAGGGGGGACTAGCGCAAGCTAGTCCCTTTACAACATATGCCAACATATACAATGATTAACATTAAAACTAAAGAGGAAAAGGATATGATTCTATCTTTATCTGAAAGAGAAGAACTCTTATCTAAAGGTGAGTATACACAGAAGCTCTCTACTGCAAAGTTTATATCTCAGCACGGTATGACAATTAATAAAGCTGGATCTGGATGGAAAGAGGTACTAGGTAAAATCTCAAAGGGTTCACCTAAAAATAAAATGAATACGTAATGCAACGAAAAAAATCTATTAATAATTCTATGTATGTTAAGATTGAAGATCTTCTTCAATTTGACCCACTAACTGCTAACCAAGAAAAAACATACAAAGCTTGGGATGATAATGATAATTTAGTATTAGTAGGGTCTGCAGGAACTGGTAAAACATTTACAGCTTTATATCTTGCATTAGAAGATGTACTAGATAATGACACACCGTGGGAGCAAGTGGTTATTATTAGATCAATGGTACCTACCAGAGACATGGGATTTCTACCAGGTACTAAGCAGGAAAAAGAGGATGCGTTTACTGCTCCTTATAAATCTATATGTAATGAATTACTAGGTGATAAATCTTCCTATAATAAAATGATAACAGCTAAGCAAATACAGTTTGAATCTACTTCCTTTATTCGCGGATTAACTTACGATAACAGTATTATTATAGTAGATGAAATGCAAAATTTAAATTTTCATGAGTTAGATTCTGTTATTACACGAGTAGGTCGAAACAGTAAAATTATATTCTGTGGAGATTATAGACAGAGTGATTTTAAGCATACAGAAGAGAAAAATGGTATTATAAACTTTATACAAATAGTTGAACAATTAAAAAATTTCACTATAATTAACTTTGGATGGGAAGATATTGTAAGATCAGATTTCGTTCGAGATTATATTATGACAAAAGAGATGCTAGGATTTTAAGAGGAGATAATGGCAAAATATTCTAGGTACGACCCCCGCAATAAGAAAAACGGTAAACATAAATCACAATCTGTAGATGGTTATAGCCGGATTCGAGAAGTAAGTAATAAAGATAATAGAAAATTACTACAAGAGGTAGTATATGATGATGAGAATGATTATGATGCAACCGAAAATATTCAACTCAACGGATAAAATATTTTATATACTTAATAAGCGATATGAGTACGAGCAATTAGTATCATATAGAAAAAATTATAAACTACCTTCTTATGATAGTGATATTGAAAGTATACGTTACTTTATTAATAATAGTTATAAAAGTAATAGATTTCGTAAAAACTATAAGCAGGTTTTAGCTTTAGCAGTAGAAATAATGGAATATTATAATGAAAAAACTAATCTATCAGGTATACACCGGTAAGCGTAGTAAGTTATATGATTACTGCACGAGTAGTGTAGAAAAATATGCTGTACGTATTGGAGCTGAATATATTGTACAGCGGCAACCTATTCTTATGATTAAACCTGATCCATTTCAAACTAATAGGAGTAGAGAGTCATATGAAAAATATGGTGGATTCCTTCCGATCTATGAGAAAGAAAATGCTTTCTCCTACCTTAAGTCATACGATCAAGTTGCTATTATTGATGCTGATGTTTATATACGCCCTGAGTGTACCGAGTCAATTTTTGATGCTGCTGGTACTGATGTTGACTTTGCTGGTGTTCTAGAAAGAGATATGCCAACTACAAAGGCATATACTAAGAAGATTGCTAATTATTCCCGTATGCAATATGGAATGAACACTCTTAATCATTTATTTGATTGGAAGCATGCTGGAGGTGCTGACTTCTATAACATGGGGATTATGGTTCTAAATAAGTCTATAAGTAAATATTTAAAGGGAGAGACGCCTCAGCAGTTTTTACGTCGACCTCAATTTAAACCTTTTATTGACGGAATGGGAGCATGGAAGTGGTCTACTGATCAAACATTATTAAATGTGTGGGTAAAAGAAGAGAAGATGAAGGTAAAGAATCTATCTTTCAAATGGAATGGTTTATTTACTGGAATTGAAATGGATAAAATTAAAGAATGCCATTTTGTACATTTCTTTTTAAAGGATAAACTACCTACTAAAGGTGAAAACATTGAAGAACTTCTAGCACAGATTTAAAGGTAACTTGGTATGTTAAATAATATTATACTACAGCATTTTGACGGTGAGTTAAGAGAGCTTGATAAATTGTCTATAGCTAATATTCAAGAATATGCTAAGTTAGTTGGCGCAGATTATAAATTAGTAACTGGTAAGCCCTTCAGTAAGTATCTCACCGCTCCTTGTCAAAAGATTCATATGTTAAACGAAGAGTTTGATGGTTATAATGATGTGTTAATGCTTGACATAGATATGTTTACACCAAAGGGTATGACTATAAACGTATTTGAAGAAGCTGGTATTGGGCTATATGAGGATACTCAACAACGACTGCACCGTGAATTAGTTGCTAGGTACCCTATGCTTGCAAGCTCTATACATCCTTATTGGGGAGGAGCTATCTATAAGCTTTCGAAAGATATGAGAGTTCAACTTAGATCAGCACTTACTTATAATACAGCCTGGGTATCAAATTATAATAAGCATAAGTGGTATGAAGATAAAGAAACATCTTGGATGTCAAATTATAATAAACATATGTGGTATGAGGATGAAGGTATTATACACACACTTGCTGTTAAATCAAATTTTAGACCGCAAGAACCTTATTTAAATGTTAAATGGTGTCAGTGTAGTTTTCTTCCAAACCCTGAAAAGGCTGGGTTTATCCATATAAGAACTAAAGTGGCTCCAGAAGGTCCAAAGCGTGCAAAGATAGAAAATTACCAAGCATTGGTAGATCAAGGTATACTATGAATTTAATTTATCAATTTTATAATGGGCAGATACCTTACTATGCTAAAGCAGGTAGTAAAATTATGAAAGCTTATGCAGATAAAATTGGCGCTGATTACATAGTTGACTTTAACAAAACAGCTGTTACATCTAACAACTCTAATTATCATAACTGTTTTAGACCAGTGTTTGATACATCATTAGATAAGTATGCTAAAATACTATTTTGTGATATGGATGTGTTTCCAGTAGAGACTATTACAGAGAATATATTTGATCAAGAAATAGATAAATTTGGGATAGTAGAAGAGAGACATCAACCTGAGTTAAGATACGCTGATAACAACAACCCCATATCCGGTAAGAATGATGAACGTTGGGCTAATATAGTTAAGAAATATTATAGTATCCAATTGCCGAGAGATAATCAAAAGAGACTTAGAGTATTTAATTCAGGGGTAGTTTTATATACAAGAGAAGGTATTAATCTTGCAAGAAGTAATTGGATTCCTATATCCCAATATGAATCAGCAGTCACTTCATTACATAGATTTTACCATTTAGATCAAAATTATCTTGGCGCTATGCTAGGTCAAAGTACCTTTACTGTGATGGATAATAAGTGGAACTCCCAAATACATTTTTTAGGTGATAAGAATAAAAAACCAAGAGATATATTTGATAGTAGAACAGACCAAACAAACTTTGTTCATATTCAACTGAGAGGCAGGGATAAGTTAGATGATGATAGAATTTATGATATCGTTAACAAACCTATTTTAGAGTGGCGGCATGAAAGAGTATAAACTTCATTGGTGGGGACGTACAGATCATCCGTATAACGTTGGTCCTCGAAATAATTTTGGGGATATTCTAACACCTTATATCTTTAAACATTTCCAAATACCATTTAAAGAAACTTCCTATGAGGAGAGTGACACTATCAGTATTGGCAGTATAGCCAGATTAGCTAAAGATGGTGATATAGTACTAGGTTCAGGTATTATAAGACGCCATGAGAAACTTAATAAAAATGCTATTTGGAAATGCGTAAGGGGCCCACGAACAAGAGATCAAGTCTTGACTTCTGGAGGAGAATGTCCTAAAATATATGGAGACCCTGCTTTACTACTACCTCTTCTCTGCCCTGAGAGTACAAAGAAATATAAAATAGGGTTAGTACCACACTATCAACATTTAGGTATGTGTTATAGATATTCGGACATGCGCATTATTGATGTTAGGGATACTAACCCTCTTAATGTAGCAAAAAAAATAACGGAATGTGAATATATTATTAGTAGCAGCCTACATGGCATTGTTGCAGCACATGCATACGGTATTCCGGCTGCATGGGTTACCCTTGGAAAACTACACGGTGATGGATCAAAGTTTCACGATTATTATGAATCTGTAGGATTAAAAGCTATAGCTTCTACTATAGAGAAACCTATATATTCCACTCCAGATAAAATTAATTTAAACCCACTTATTGAAGTATTTGAGGAATTGATATATTGAAGTTGTTTGTTACTGGTGCTACTGGGTATATTGGAGCTCATTTTGTAAAAACCGCTGCTGAAGCAGGGCATACAATTGTCGCGACTGATTATAATATAAAGCAAAATGACATTGCTAAGTATTGTGATAAATTTATACCTTGGGATATCCGTGATAAAGGATACGTAGCATCTATATATGATAAAGTAGTACATATTGCTGCATCTACTAAAGTTCCCAATTCAGTAAAAGATCCTTATAACTATTATATGACTAATGTTATCGGAACTAAGAATGTAATTGATGCTACTCCAAGTGATCATTTTATTTACTGCTCAACAGGAAGTGCTTTTGAACCACAGAGTAATCCATATGCAGGATCAAAACACGCCGGTGAATTAATAGCCAAACAGTTTAAAACTAAATGTAGCATTGTAAGGTTTTATAATGTAAGTGGTAACGATGGTATGGCAAAATATGACGATGAGTTTAGCCATCTGATTAGAAGAGCTGCAGCAGTAGTTAATGGCAAGTTTGACAAGCTATATATTCACGGTACAGATTATAATACAAGAGATGGAACTTGTGTAAGAAACTACACTCATGTAAAAGACATTGTAGATTCTTTACTTAGAATAACAGAAAATGAGCCTACTAACGAAATAGATTGCTTAGGATCTCCAGATGGACATTCAGTTAGGGAGGTTATAGATGCGATGGCTAATGTTTCAAGAGTTAATTTTGAAGTGGTTGAAGGACCTCGCAGAGCTGGTGATATCGCCATATCAACTGTTCCTACTAAATCTAAATATTTTAAACAAAATAAATCACTAGAAGATATGTGCATTGACGCTATAAAATACGAGGTATAAAATGATAAGTTCTGAATTAAGTCATGTAACAACTCTTAAAGAGTTTTATAATGAAATTGTAAGACAGCAAACAGAAGCACATGGCAAACATTATTGTGACCATCATGCAGTGATTAAAGATAAAATGAAAGAATGTGAGTCTTATATGGAGCTGGGTACTCACCAGGGAGGTACAGCTGCCGCAGCTTTATTAACTAAACCTAAAAAGGTAGTTCTTGTCGATAAAGATATGTCTAAGTATAAGAAATTTCTTCAGCCTATAGCAGAAGAGTGGTGTATAAAACATAAAATTATCTTAAAAGAATTAGAGCAAGATTCTACTACTATAAAATCTACAGCAGGTAAAGTAGATTTTCTATTAATTGATAGTTACCACCATTCTCAACACATGAGCAGAGAGCTTATGACCCATCAAGTTAATGTTAAGAAATATATATTAGCTCATGACACTAGTATTATTAATGGTAAACCTAATAGTTCTTTATATGAAACCCTAGTTACTTTTTGTAAGCAATACCCGTTTAAGATAGTTGAACGGAATGTAGTTGCTGAAGGTTACACCCTACTAAAGAGATTGTAATGAAAACATACGCTATAGTTATTAAAGACCATGAGATTTCAGAGCATGGATTTAGCGAGATGTTAGCTAGTTCGTCTAATGTTAATAACACTTTTGAAATAGCTCGTTTTGATGCTATAGTGCCTAATCAAGTAGATGGATTATTAAAAGAATATAATATACAATGGAATTATCCATGGCAAGGAGAGATGATTGATTTTGCTTCAGGTTTAACAAAAAGAGCTTATGTTACTGCTAGACCTAAAGCCCGTATAGCAGCTGCTCTATCCCATTATACATTATGGAAAAAAGTATCTGAGATGGAAGAGCCAGTCCTTATACTTGAACATGACGCTTGCTTTAAACATAAATTAGATCTTAAACCAGATAAATTAATTGGAGATATTATAGGTATTAATAATCCGCTAGGATGTACACGTAAGGCTAGAGTGTATTATCAAAAGATTCTTAATAATCAACATATGTTTCAGAAAGCCCCTCATGTAGATAAGGAAAATGTTCCTCAAGGCCTTGCTGGTAACTCTGCATATATAATTAAACCATCAGGGGCTAGAAAGATGCTACAACTCGTAGATGAATATGGACTCTGGCCTAATGACGCTATTATGTGTAGACAGCTTATTCCAAATCTTTATGTTACACGTAAATTTTTTACAACTATACAAAATCTAAAGAGTACTACTACCCAATGAAAAATTATGTTATTACTATGATGACCACATCTCAATCAGTAAAGTCTGCAGAGCGATGTATTAAATCTGGCAACCTCAGAGGAGTCTCTATTGATAAATGGGCTGCTACTGTGCCTAATGATCTCCTACCAGGATTATTAGAAGCTTCTGGAATTAAACAAGAAGGGTTTAAAGAGAAATACTCTCGTTTAGATAATTGTGTAGCCGCATTTTATTCCCACTGGTCTCTATGGCAACACTGTATAGATATACAGCAACCAATTACAATATTTGAGCATGACGCAGTTATTATAGATTATATTCCGGTATTGCAACACAATGGGTGTATTAATATTGGAAAGCCGTCTTACGGTAAATATAATATACCTCCTATGCTTGGAGTTAATCCTCTCACATCTAAAAGATACTTCCCCGGCGCTCATGCATATCAAATTAACCCAGAGGGTGCACAAAAACTTATTGATCAATCTAGAGTACATGCAAGACCTACAGATGTATTCTTACATTTAGATACATTTCCGTGGTTACAGGAATATTACCCATGGCCAGTCGAAGCTAGAGATACTTTTACAACAATACAAAAAACGGAAGGGTGCTTAGCTAAGCATAGTTATAATGACAGCTACAAAATCATCTAATCTCTTTATTACAGGATGTGATCATAAAACTCAATGGCAATTACCCTGGTTTGTAGAGAATTTTAAAAAGCATAATTCAAAGGCAGAACTACTAATCTTTAATTTTGGGATGACAGAAAATCCTTTCCCTGATATAAGTGTTAAACATAATAGTCAAGATAAGGGGTGGTTTAAAAAACCCTCAGCTATGATTAAAGCATCTCGTACAGCAGATAAAGTGTGTTGGTTAGATACAGATTGTGAAGTAAGAACAAACATTGAAGATATATTTCAGTACACAGAGCCTAATAAACTTTGTATGGTAGAGGATGTACCATGGTCTAAAAGAAGAGGGGAAACTTGGCATAACTCTGGAGTTGTAGCCTTTGAAGGCACTCCTACAATTTTAAATGACTGGGCGACGAGAGTATCTTATTATCCTCAGGTGGGTGATCAAGAAGTCTTACACAGTATGCTATCTGATCCTTTAACCCGAATAACATATATAAAGGATATACCGAGAGAATATAATACACTCCGTATTGATCTTCTCGATAACACAGCTCCTAAGAATATAAAAGTAATGCACTGGACTGGTGCAAAAGGTAATGATCATATTAGAGGTTTATTATGAGTAGAGTAGCACACATTATAGGTAATGGAGATCAAGCAATTCTTTACAAGCCAGCTAAGGGGTTAAAGATTGCATGCAATCAAGCACCGTTCTCTATAGAGAATCTTTTTACATCCTGCATAGTTGATTTTAAGATGTGCGCTGCTTTAACAGAGGGTAGTGTGCAGATTGGAGGTAGTTGGACATTAGGATTTAGACCTAAGATCTGGTACGATCAGAATAAAGGTAATTTCAAAATGAAATTTGGACATAAGATTAGAGGATTTTATACTCACATTCCAGAATATACTAGACTATCTCCATCTGAAGGAACAGGTCAAATGTATACTAATTTTAATTGTGGTCATTTTGCAGCACATTATACTGCTAATCATCTGCAAGCTGATGAGATACACATGTATGGATTTGACTCTCTATTCGATATGAACTTAAGAAGCTATACAGATTTTGTACTAAATTCAGACAGAGGGTCTACTAATAATCTTAGGTTATCTGATAAATGGAGACCTATATGGAGTGGTATATTTAATGAGTTTAAAGATAAGCAGTTTATCTTATATCATAATCATGATCAGCTTAAGCTCCCCAAATTAGATAATGTTGAAGTTAGAGTAAAATAACAGTTGCACTTTGTTTCTTTTGAGACTATAACTACAGTATGATAGTTGAATTTGAATCTCGATTTGCTAAAAGTAAGCAAGAGTTAATCTGTAAGCTAATAGCGTTTGGTCAGTCAAAGTTATTTCCACTTGAAGACGATGTTTATATAAATATCAGTGCTATGCGCAAACAAGGAGTATGTGGCGATTGCATGTACGAAGACGATAACGAATTTAGTATTCGTCTCGACAAATCTTTAACCCCTGACAATTTAATAACTACTGTATTACATGAGTTAGTTCACGTCAGTCAATACCTTAGGGGAATGGTTATGGTAAATGACTTACCTTATGAAGAACGTCCACATGAGATAGAAGCTCATAGCATGGAGAAACAACTAACGGAGGCTTTCTATGGCCAGTCCTGAAGATGAAAACTTTGATAAGCATTGCAGTGATGTTATAGATGATAATATTAATATGTCAGTACCTTGGTACCTTATAGCTGCTTATGCTTATTATGTAGAAGATCGTCCTCTTCTATCAGATAGCTATTTTGATAGATTAGCAAAACAGATGCTAAGTCAATGGGATAATATAGAACACATGCATAAGCATCATATAAGTAAAGATATGTTAGAAGCGGGTACATTTTTAGGTGAGTATCCGAGTAGAGTAGAGCATGCACTTCAAGACTTAAGAGGTAAGTAATGGCAGATTCAGACGACCCTTGTGATGGTATTACTCCTAACAACTTAACAGGGTGGACTAAACGCGACAATTATAGAGATGAAAAAAAGTGACGTTAAACTGAAAATAACAGTTGCACTTCATTTCATTTGGGTATATATTAAATGTATGATAAGGAGAGATGATATGAGAGATTCAAGCTTTGTAACTGCATTTAGTAAAGCCGCTAATAACTATGTTAACCAGACTAAAGATGGAACAGTTATATGGAACTACGTGGAGTCAGATTTGGCTTTAGATGGTTGGATGGATGTGTTAGGTGAAAACTTTAATTCTTGGTTCGACGATATGGTTGATCAATTCTTAGCTGCTAAGGAGACGGTGTAATGAACTCAAATACTCGTATGATAGATAATATGCTCATTGAAGAACAAATTCGTTATGTTCATCCTGAGTCAACACATGGTGAGCAATGGGATATGGTCCGGCAGGATATGAGCCAATGGGCTCTTCAAGCTGGTTTCAGCGTCATGGATGATTACCAATATAAAGATATCGTTAAGGATTATGCAGAAGCTCGTGGTTGGACTCAAGAAGGGTTTACAGGGATGGAGATTATCCGATGAAATATTTAATCGCAAGCGCGGCTATCTTAGCAGCAAGTGCAGCATCTGCAGAAATTACAAGCGTAAAAGTGTTTGATCATACTAAAGTTGTAACTCAGTCTGTACCTGTGACGGAAACTCGTTGTAGTGAAGTAAGAGTTCCTATTTACGAAACTGTTACTCGTCAAGGAAATGCTGCTGAAGGGGCATTGCTTGGTATGATTATTGGTGGTATTAGCGGTAAAGTTATTTCTGGTAAAGATAATGGTGCTGCTGCTGGTGCAGTTATTGGAGGCTTGATTGGAGCAGATAAAGGATCTACACAAACAGAGCAACGAATTATAGGATATAATATCGAACAGCAATGTAATAATGTTAGTGTGTATCAAAATTCTAATGTAGAAGTGTATAGTCATTCTACTATTAGATTTTATCTAGATGGAAAACGGTATGTAGTGCCGTTTCAGAAATGATTAAAGTTACAGAGGCTGCAAAGACTTATCTTGAAAGTGATTAATCCAAACGCTACTGCATCATGTGGATGTGGTGAAAGCTTTGGAGTGTAATGGACACGTAGCTCAGCTGGATTAGAGCAAGTGCCTTCTAAGCACTAGGTCGGGGGTTCGAGTCCTCCCGTGTTCGCCAACTCAATAAGGAAAGTAAAAATGGAAGTAATTGTATTGTGGTTCTTGTCGATGGTGGCGATGAACACAGAAATTGAAAGTAATAAAGCTGCTATTGAGGAATTACAGGTAGAGGTTATTATTAATCAAAAGTGGATTAAAGATCTTGAAAACTGGAATAGTGATTTAGAAGCAACTGTTATTAAACAGGCCGCAGCGCATTCAGCGTTCTATGCTGGGCAGCAAATTAAAAATGATGATATTGGTGATAGAATCGATCTAGTAGAAGATCGTATGGAAATTATTGAAAAGAATAATGACTCATCAAAATAAGCTATAGGGTAGGGTATAAAATGCACGGCAAATCTAAATGGCGAATAGACTTGCTTCGTGAGAAAATATATGAAACCACTTTTTATAAATCTCACAATAAAAAAACAACATGGGCAACTATTTGTAATAATATAATTAGCTTAGATAAAAAAGCTCATCTGCATTTAGATGATCCAGATTATCTTCTACATTATATAAAAATGTTACCTGCAGCTATGGAGATGCATAAGGATTATACTGATACAATATACCGTCAAAGTATGACTTACACTGATAGTCCGGAATCCTTAAATAGAGATACTGAGTGGGTATTCGGAGTTATGCATAGAATCAATACAACTCCTCCTAGTCAATATCATACACTTATTAGATATAATTGGAATGAAATCGCTCATATAGCTTATAAAAATTTAGCTTACGGATTTTACTATGATGCTATAGAAATTGTAAAATGCTTTGATAAATTCTTTGAAACTAATTGGCCTTTATATGAGTTATGGCAAAAGACTATAACAAATAGATTCAGTTCAGATAGTTTCAATTTACCCTTTAATGTGTTTGCAGGTCATAGTATGGAATTTCCCCGTAGGTGGATAACATATCAAAATGTAAAAGCCATTGCATATCGAGAAATGGGGGATGCTCAAAGAGCAGAAGAAAACTTTATAAAGTATACAGCTGATCATTATTGGAATATCAGTCACATGACTACAACTAGAGTTTTAGAATCAGCCTTAGAATGCTATATGCTTAATCCATCAGAAGAAAATAAGAAGTTAGTAAAAGATATATACGTGCACAGAGCCACTCAACAACCACTTGCTAACTTTGAATCTGTTACAGAATCTTTAAGTATTACTTATATGATGTATTTACATTTCTTTAAGAAAGAGATAACTTGAAAATAGATAGGGCAGTCATTGAGATTAATGGAGGGTGTAACTATACCTGCCAGATGTGCCCTCAGACTGCCTCTGATGGGTCTACTGGTGCTCGTGGAAAAAACTGGCTAACTAAGATGTCTTTAACTGAATTTGAAGACAATGTAGCTCAATGTGCGGAAGCAGGATTAAATGTAGTTAATCTAGAAGGATCTGGAGAGCCAACATTAAATAATAACCTTCCAGAGTATATTGCTATTGTAAAGAAATATGGTGCTAAAGCATTTATGTTTTCAAATGGTATGAAAATGTCTGGTCAGTTTATGAAAGACGTTATTGATGCTGGTACGGATTTCTTTCGCTTTTCTATTATAGGGTATAACGAAGAGAAATATAAAGAGTGGATGAATAGTCCCTTTTTCCGCAAAGTTTATAACAATCTAGTTGAAACTCAACAGTATGTAGAAGAGTCTAACTCAAGTGCTGTTATAGCAACATATCACCTTATACTTGATAATAACAATGTAGAGCATGAGGTAGAGCAGTATCGTAAGATAGTAGATACTGCAGGGGTTAAAACAGAGATATGGAAAATGCACAATTGGAGCGGAGTGTATGATCCAGAATATAATAGACAAGGGGTTAAAAAAACCTGTGGTCGACCTTTTAGTCCAGATGTTGTTATAAGGGCCGGGGGTACAGATAATAATCGAGGTGCTATACATCCATGCTGCCAAGTATTAGGTAGAGATGATGAAGCAGTGCTAGGACATATGTCTGTGAACTCCTTAGAAGAAATATGGTATGGTGATAAATATAATCAGTTAAGAAAAGATCATGAGATGGGTGAGTACCCACCTTATTGCACTAACTGCGATTTTTTAGTGGATGATCCAGAAGTTTTAGTGTATACTAATCACGAGAGAGAGTTATATAAGATGCACGGAACTAATTTTGATTTGGATAATTACAGATGAAAATATTAATGGCATACCCTAACCTTCCTCTAATGATGTCTCCTGCTATTAGCGTTGCAATTTTTAATGCTATATCTAAAAGACGTGGAGTAGAGTATAAAGTATTTGAAACTACAGAGTATTCAAACGAATATTCTAACAGACATATTAAGCTAGCTAAGTTTGGGGCTAACCGTGGTAATGAAAAAGATGAGAGAGATAGTGAGTATTTTAATGTAAAGCCGGAAAGTGAAATTATTCCGGATTTTATTAAAGTGGTTGAAGAGTATGAGCCTGACGTAATAGTTATGTCAATGCAAGAAGATGTGTTTGATATAGCAGAGAAACTTTTAGAATCTATTAAAGATAAAAATATACCCCATCTTATAGGAGGAGTGTTTCCATCTCAAGCTCCTGAAGTTGTATTAAAATCTCCTCTTATTAACGCAATTGCTGTGTATGAAGGAGAGGAAACTTTCAATAAACTAATTACTGCATGGCAAGAGGGTAAGTCAATCACTACAATAGATGGTGTGTGGTGGAAAGATGATGAAGGTAAGATTCGTAGAAATAAACCTAATCCTTTATGTGACGTGAGTGATATTATACCAGATTTTAGTTGCTATGAAAATAAGCGTTGGCAAAGACCGATGGGCGGTAAGCATTTCTATAGAGCTGTAAGTATGGAGACATTTAGAGGGTGTCCTTATAAATGCACCTATTGCAACTCTCCTGGTACTAGAGAGTTAGCAAAGGTTTTTAATCTTGGTAATTACATGAGAAGAAAATCAGCCGATATAATTAAGAGAGACTTAGAGTATTATATTGAGCATATTGGTCCTGATCTTATCATGTTTCAAGATGACAGCTTTCTTGCAAGACCAGCAAAGGAGATCTTTGAGTTTTGTGAAATGTGGAAAGAATATAAAATTCCTTTTTGGTTTAATACTCGTATTGAAAACTGTAAAGCAGAATATCTAGAAGCTTTAAAAGAAGCCGGTGTATATCGTATGACATTTGGCTTAGAGTCTGGTAATGCAGAATATCGTAAAAAGTATTTACATAGACCGACACGAGATTCTATTTACGATGATTATCTTAAAATTATAAACGATAGTGATATACCATATAGTTTAAACATACTTGTTGGAATGCCTTTTGAGACTAGAGAGATGGTTATGGACTCTGCAAGAATGGTTAGGTCTGCTAGAGGATATGACGGACTAACAGTTTCTATGTTTCAACCTTATCACGGAACTAAATTAAGAGATATGGCTGTTGAAGCTGGATTTATGGATCCAGATTTAATATTGAGCGGAGGCTTTTTAGATAGTTACTTTTTAAAAATGCCTAAACCGTATCTACAGCCAGACGAAGTGTTCGCTCTTAATAAAACATTCGCTCTTTATGCATATTATGAAGATGATAAATGGCCTCTTATTAGAAAAGCAGAAAAGGATGATAATCTTTTTGAAGAATTAATGAATGAATATAAAAAGGAATTTTATATGGGTAAATATCAAGTAGGCGGAAAGACTAGAATTAATCACTTAAATGGATGTGTAAAACATGATCCTTCATCTTCATACATATATGAAGTAGCATAATATTATAGAGAGAAAAATAAAATGAGAAACTTATACTGGAACATCGAAGGATTTCCTCAAAATACACTAGACGCTATCAAAGAAGCTGCGGTAGTGAGGAAAGATAGTTTTATATCAGCTAATATGGGTGTAGAAGGTGAAACTAGAGACTTAAACACCCGATCAAGTAAAGTGCTTTGGCTATCAGATTTAAAATGGTTAAAAGATTATCTATACGAGGATTGGATCTTACGGGCTAATAGAGAGTTTTTCGGCTTTGATGTGTATAATATAGGTGATATTCAATATACAGAGTATCATGCATCTGAGGGTGGTAAGTATGACTGGCATATTGATACATTCTGGCAAGACCCTAAACCCTTTACACGTAAGCTTAGCATGACAATTCAGCTTAGTGACCCATCTGAGTACACTGGAGGTCTATTTAAAATGCAAGATGTGGAGTATACAGGTAGCAGGGCTCTCGGAGCAGTTACTGTATTTCCAAGTTATCTCAGTCATTGTGTTACACCAGTTGAAACAGGAGTTCGTAAATCTCTAGTAGC
>Ga0209652_1000306_pt1 | contig 41613 bp, 36 predicted proteins | sample SaaInl74LU_5_DNA_FD_184641 | JGI IMG/M metagenome (GOLD analysis project Ga0209652, IMG submission 184641) | Marine microbial communities from expanding oxygen minimum zones in the Saanich Inlet - ESP_74LU_5_DNA (SPAdes) (version 2) | ecosystem: Environmental > Aquatic > Marine > Intertidal zone...
GGTTCCTGCGCTTCTTCACGTTCTGATCTCCTCGTTCTTGGAGACCAGCAGACGTCAGATCGTAGCTTACGTCACTGTCCGATTTTCGGGGAGCCGCTCACCCTCTATAACCCGCAGCATCTTTTGCTGCATCTCAGAGAAGATCACCGATGTCGCTTACGGGAAAAATCCGGAGAGTTTACGGGAAAATGGTTGTTTACTAAGAAAAAAGGGTTTCAGCGCCGTCTCGTATTCGCCGATAGGTGCTTGCTCCCTGTATCGCCATAGACAGCACATCGTTTTCAGACAAATCGCAGCGGCTGGAAACTTCAGCCACAGCTTTGGGGTGGACGTGGTTTTCCAAATCATCCGGCTCTCCAGGCCCTAGTAGCCGCGTTGAGCTATATACGTCAGGATTGTTACGCTTCATCGCGAGCGCGTTGGCCTGCCTCAAAACGCAAAAGGCGCATAGCCGAACTGCAAGCCCCTTTTTTCCAACGCTCTAGAGCGCCGCGCCAATCGATCCGCAACACTTTCGGGCTTGGCTCGCGACTGATCAGCTTCATCCTTGGACTGCATCTTCGGGGTTAGCTGGTTAGTGTTGGGTGGTTCTTCTGCCAGGCGCTGCTCCCCACTGCACAGCAGTTTTGGCGACCCATCTGCGTACAGCGCGTTTGCGGCTATCAAACTAATTTTCCGCACGGTCTTTTTGCTTGATCCGCAACACCACAGTTCCGCCATGTACTCAATGTACGTAAGGTCGTCCAAAACTTTACTCGGTCTACCAGGCCCCTGTGCCATTGCCCCCCCTTTGTCTTCTTCGGGTACAGTGAGCAAAAATCTACTAGGCCGTTGCTTAGGGTGTCTATACCGGGATGCAATGCCCATATGGGGGTGTACATAGGGGAGCTATACAGAAAAGTACCACGCAAGGCATTGATTATAAATAGCTTTTGAAAAGCTATTGGTGCGGTCGAGAGGAATCGAACCTCCACTCCGGTTAAGGAACAGCGACCTCAACGCTGCGCGTCTACCAATTCCGCCACGACCGCACTGTCATAAGCTGGTAGCTGGTGGGCCTTCTAGATCAGGCCCATGACCTTGCCAAGGGGAAAATCGTTCAGGCCGGTTTCAGGCCGACCCGGACTGGGGGCCGTCCGCAAATGTCCGGACATCGGCACCATGAACCCCTCGATTCGCAGTAGGCTCCAACTCACCGTGACGAGGGTAGACTCAGGCTACCGCTTCGCTTCGGTGCGCTTTATATCATCTTTATGACTGTCGACTGGATCACCACCCAGGGGCTGACCCCCTATCCCGAGGCCCTTGCCTTTATGGAGGAGCGCGCCGAGGCTATTCGTGCGGGAACGGCGAATGAGTGCATTTGGCTGGTGGAACACCCGCCCCTCTATACCTCTGGCACCTCAGCTAGGTCAGAGGATCTGACAGACCCGGACCGATTCCCTGTTTTTGAGGCGCGACGCGGCGGGCAATACACCTATCATGGTCCAGGCCAGCGGGTGGCTTATGTGATGCTCGATGTCGCCGCCCGGGGCCGGGATGTCCGCTGTTTTGTGCGCGATCTGGAGCGATGGGTCATTGCAGCCCTTGCCGAGTTCAATGTGAAGGGTGAGATCCGACCCGGCCGCGTCGGTGTTTGGGTCGACCGCCCGGACAAGCCGCTTGGGCCGGACGGAATAGTACAGGAAGACAAGATCGCCGCTCTTGGCATCCGTTTGCGCAAATGGGTGTCGTTTCACGGGCTTTCGATCAATGTCGAGCCTGACCTGAGCCACTTTGACGGCATCGTGCCCTGTGGGATTCGTGATCACGGGGTGACGAGCCTTGTCGACCTTGGTCTTCCTGTAACGATGACCGACCTTGATCTAGCCCTGCGCCGGACCTTCCAGACCGAAATGGAACCTGGGCGGACCAGCTGCTGAGACTCGCTCTGACCGTTCCGGTCCAATGCGTGTCCACTCGCCGGGCGGGCCAAACGTCGCGGCAACCTGCGCCAATTTTACCCATCAGGAAGTGCCGATCGATTGTTGCCCCTTTTACCTCAACCCACTAGAACGACGAGTAATGCACGGCCTTCGGTAAAGGTCATGTTGGAAAAATTTTTAGCCAATTCTGGGAGAGCCACATGGCAGACGCCGCCATTCACGGCCACGAGCACGAAGACACGCGGGGCTTCTTTACCCGCTGGTTCATGTCCACAAATCATAAGGACATTGGTATCCTTTATCTATGGGTTGCCGGGGCCGCAGGCTTCATCTCGGTTGCCTTTACCGTCTACATGCGGCTGGAGCTTATGCATCCGGGCGTACAGTATATGTGCCTTGAAGGTGCGCGTTTCATCGCCGACTCGGCTGCGACCTGCACCCCCAACGGGCATCTATGGAACGTCATGATCACCTACCACGGTGTGCTGATGATGTTCTTTGTCGTGATTCCCGCCCTCTTCGGCGGTTTCGGCAACTACTTCATGCCGTTGCAGATCGGTGCGCCGGACATGGCGTTCCCCCGGATGAACAACCTTTCGTTCTGGATGTACGTTGCCGGGACCTCGCTAGGTGTCGCTTCGATGCTGGCGCCGGGTGGTAACGGGCAGCTTGGGTCGGGCGTGGGCTGGGTTCTGTACCCGCCGCTTTCGACGTCCGAGCAGGGGATGTCGATGGACTTGGCGATCTTCGCCGTCCACTTGTCCGGTGCCTCGTCCATTCTGGGTGCGATCAACATGATCACCACATTCCTGAACATGCGCGCGCCGGGCATGACCCTGCACAAGGTGCCCCTGTTCGCTTGGTCGATCTTTGTTACCGCCTGGCTCATCCTTCTGGCGCTGCCCGTTCTTGCAGGCGCTATCACAATGCTGCTGACCGACCGGAACTTCGGCACAACATTCTTCCAGCCGGAAGGTGGCGGTGACCCGATCCTGTATCAGCACATCCTGTGGTTCTTTGGCCACCCGGAAGTTTACATTATCATCATCCCCGGCTTTGGCATCATCAGCCACGTCATAGCGACCTTCTCGAAAAAGCCGATCTTCGGATACCTTCCGATGGTCTATGCGATGGTTGCGATCGGCGTGTTGGGCTTTGTCGTCTGGGCCCACCACATGTACACCGTTGGCCTGAGCCTGACCCAGCAGTCCTACTTCATGCTGGCGACGATGGTCATCGCGGTCCCGACAGGGGTCAAGATTTTCAGTTGGATCGCCACCATGTGGGGCGGGTCGGTTCAATTCAAAACTCCGATGCTCTGGGCCTTCGGCTTCTTGTTCCTGTTCACCGTTGGCGGGGTTACCGGCATCGTGCTCAGCCAGGCTGGCGTCGACCGGGCCTACCATGACACCTACTACGTCGTTGCGCACTTCCACTACGTGATGTCGTTGGGTGCAGTGTTCGCCATCTTTGCGGGGATGTATTTCTACCTTCCCAAGATGTCGGGCCGCATGTACCCAGAATGGGCGGGCAAGCTGCACTTCTGGATGATGTTCATCGGTGCGAACATCACCTTCTTCCCGCAGCACTTTCTTGGTCGTCAGGGCATGCCGCGTCGCTACATCGACTATCCGGAGGCTTTCGCCACCTGGAACTTTGTATCGTCGATGGGTGCCTTCCTGTCCTTCGCCTCGTTCCTGTTCTTCATCGGGATCCTGTTCTACACCCTGCGTTTCGGCAAGCGGGTGACCGAGAATAACCCCTGGAACGAGTATGCCGACACGCTGGAATGGACCCTGCCATGCCCGCCGCCCGAGCATACGTTCGAAACGCTCCCCAAACAGAGCGATTGGGACAAGGGACACGCGCACTAACGCCGCCTCTGTGTCACACCAAAGGGCCCCGAATTCGGGGCCCTTTTCTTTTATCGTCCCGGCTACTCAGACGACCAAGCGCCGCCCACTGTCCGGATCTGGCTGGAGTTGTCGGCGCTCTCCCGCCTGAATCGTGAACGGAACAGGGCCATCGCCAGACGAATCGTGGACCGTTGCATTGTCTGAACCGCCGGTCATCTGAGCCACCCCAATGACATCCCTTTGGTAGTGAGCTGCTCAATAGAAGGACCTTGCCACGCAAGAGCGCCGGACATGTCGCCTCAGGGAATGCGCCCACGATACCCCCTCCACCCGTCTTGCCCTTAAAGCCGCGACCAGATTACGCATGTGACGATAAAAGACTGCGCGCTAGGTTCTCCGACATGCCTTACGAATGGATAGACCCGCCCCCCGGAGGCCCGAAGGCAGAGCTGCACCTCTGGCCTTACAGATCATTGCCCAAAAAGGGATTCGTCACTTTTTTCGGCATCACCTTCACCCTTGTGGCGATCCCGTTGCTAGCGGTTCTTGGCTCACCCATCCTATGGGGCATCCTGCCGTTTATCGCGGTCGTTCTGGGAGGCGCGTGGTGGGGCCTGCAACGCAGCTACAACGATGGAGCGATCCTTGAAGAACTGCGGCTATGGGAGGACCGGATCACCCTAGACCGGCACAACCCACGTGGCCCCCACCAGTTCTGGGAGGCGAACCCGCATTGGATCAGGATCAACGATTATCCAAAGGAAGGTCCGGTCGAACACTACCTGACTTTGCAAGGCGGTCCCCGAGAGGTCGAGATCGGCGCCTTTCTGACAGTCGAGGAACGCCTGGTCCTGCAACGGGAGTTACTGGATCGGCTTAGGGCCGTAAGATAAAGCGCCGGCGGCCAAAACGCCATGCGCCAGAGGCGGTCCTGGCAAGGCTCCTCCCAAAGCCTTGCCAGTATGTGGCTTAGCCCAACCGTTCCTTGACCATCGGGCCGACTTTGCCAAAGTCCATCTGGCCGGTGTATTTGGCTTTGAGCGCGGCCATGACCTTGCCCATATCCCGGATCGAGCTTGCCTCAACCTCGGCAATAGCGACATCGACAGCGTCAGCGGCTTCTTCGCTAGACAGCTGGCGCGGCAGAAATTCCTCGATCACCCCGATCTCGGCCCGTTCCTTTTCAGCAAGTTCAAGACGGCCACCCTCTTCGTAGGCACGCGCGCTTTCCTGACGTTGCTTGACCATCCGACCCATGATGGACAGGACAACGTCATCACCGATGCCATCGTCTTCACCATCACCCCGCGCCGCGATCTCCCGGTCCTTGATGGCGGCATTGACAAGCCGCAAGGTCGACAAACGGTCTGCCTCCTTCGCCTTCATCGCCTCTTTCATGGCGGAATTGATCCTTGTACGCAAATCCATCTAGGTGTTCCCGTTATCCCCAAAACAAGCCTGCAATCTAACGAAAGCCACCCAGCAAGACAACCAGAACCCCGCTGTCTGCAGGAACTGTGTTTCTTGGGCGGACCAAGCCTTGACCCCACCCCGGCCCGACCATAGTGTCCCGCCGATTTACAACCCCGGGGGACCATCGCAATGCCGCAAAACGCGCAAGCCAAACCGACGGCCTGTCTCGCTCTGGCAGATGGAACGGTGTTCTTCGGCAAGGGCTTTGGAGCCACCGGTCAGACGACGGCAGAGTTGTGTTTCAACACCGCAATGACCGGCTATCAAGAGATCATGACCGACCCATCCTATGCGGGCCAGATCGTAACCTTTACCTTCCCCCATATCGGCAACACGGGGACCACCCCCGAAGACGACGAAACGGCCGAGCCTTTTGCCGCCGGAATGGTCGTCAAATGGGACCCGACCGAGCCGTCGAGCTGGCGGTCCACCGAAGACCTGCAAAACTGGTTGCGCCGTACGGGCCGGATTGCGATCGGTGGCCTCGATACCCGCCGACTGACCCGGGCGATCCGGCATCAGGGAGCCCCGCATGTGGCCCTCGCCCATGACCCGGCCGGCAACTTTGACATCGCCGCCCTTGTCGCGGCGGCCCGCGCTTTCAACGGACTTGTCGGCCTTGATCTGGCCCGCGAAGTGACCTGCGCCCAAAGCTATCGCTGGGACGAAATGCGGTGGGCCTGGCCGCAGGGCTATCAACGCCAGACAGCCCCAGTCCATAAGGTTGTCGCCATCGACTACGGCGCCAAGCGCAATATCCTTCGCTGCCTCGCCTCGTCCGGCTGCGACGTCACCGTCCTGCCCGCAACGGCAACGGCGGACGATGTTCTGGCCCTGTCGCCTGACGGTTTGTTCCTGTCCAACGGCCCAGGCGACCCCGAGGCAACCGGAGCCTATGCCGTTCCGATGATCCAGGGTGTAATGGAGCGGGCTGCCCTGCCAATCTTTGGCATTTGCCTCGGCCACCAGATGCTGGCCCTGTCCCTTGGCGCCCGAACGATCAAGATGAACCACGGACATCATGGGGCCAACCACCCCGTAAAGGATCTTGAGACCGGCAAGGTCGAGATCACGTCGATGAACCACGGGTTCACTGTGGACAGCCAGAGCCTGCCCGAAGGGGTCAAGGAAACCCATGTAAGCCTCTTTGACGGCTCTAACTGTGGGATCCGGATGACGGATCGGCCGGTGTTCAGCGTGCAGTATCACCCTGAGGCAAGCCCAGGACCACAAGACAGCTATTACCTGTTCGAGCGGTTCGCGGCTGCCATGGCGGATCAGAAGGTTAGCTGATCCTTTTGCTGTTAAGCCAAGTTTAACCAAGGTTGCGTCAGACTTGGAGGGGCAGATCATGACCCTTCAAGGATCCGGCAATGACGATTCAGCGCAACAAGTTCGAACTGTCCCTATCACCCCCCCTCCCGGTCGCGCTTCCCAAAGGCGTGTCGCACAGGTCGGGGCAGTCTCCCGAACCCAGCTTGCCGGGCTCGATCGACCCCACCATACGACCACCGGATCAGCGCCTTGTGGCCATGCTTGGCCCCAAGTTCTGCTTGCGCCACAACCTTTTGCCCTGGCGGCGATGCGGCAGCGTGACCGTCGTTCTTGCCGAATCCGAAGCCGCTTTCATGCGTCAGGTTGCGGCGCTGTCCGACAAACTAGGGCCCGTATGCTGGGCCACCTCGAGCAGGTCGCGGATACGCGAGGCACTTGTCGACGCAGCGGGCCCGGAACTCGTCCATATGGCCGAGACCCTCTGCCCGTCTAGGCTAAGTTGCCGCGATTGGAACATCGTCTCTCTTCGGTGGTGGACGTTGGCCGTACTGGCGGGCGGAGGGACAATGGCTCTCATCGCGCCAAACCTGATTTTCTGGCTGATTCTGACGTGGCTTTTCATCACCCTGATCTCTGGAAGCCTTCTTAAGATTGGGTCGATCTGGGTCGCCCTATGCAAGCGCCCTTCGCCTGCCGCTGGTGCGGCGCCAGCCTTGATCACCCTGCCCGTGGTGTCGCTGCTTGTCCCCCTATACCGGGAACGGGAAAGTGCCGCACACCTGATCGACCGGTTGCAACGCTTGGATTATCCTCAGGACCGTCTCGACATCTGCCTCATTCTGGAGGCCGAGGATCATCGGACCCGCGCCGCCATCGGGGCTGCGATCGGGGCAAACATTGGGGCCGCAGGCGCCTTGAACAACATTCAGGTCATCACCGTCCCGGCCGGCACGATCCGGACCAAGCCTCGGGCCCTGAACTTTGCGCTGGACTTCGCCAAGGGAACCATCATCGGCATCTATGACGCCGAAGATGTCCCCGCCCCCGATCAGATCCGCAAGGTGGTCGAACGGTTCGCCCGGTCGGGTCCGGATGTTGGCTGCCTTCAAGGTGTGCTTGATTACTACAACCACGGCTGCAATTGGATGGCCCGCTGTTTCGCGCTGGAATACGCGGTCTGGTTCCGACTGGTCCTTCCGGGAATTCAAAGGCTTGGGTTTGTAATCCCACTGGGCGGAACGACCCTATTCCTGCGCCGTTCGGCCATCGAAGCGGTGGGAGGGTGGGACGCCCACAACGTGACAGAGGACGCCGACCTCGGCGTGCGCCTCGCCCGGAACGGGTACCGCACCCTCCTGATCGACAGCGTGACCGAGGAAGAAGCCAACGCACGGGTCTGGCCCTGGGTCCGGCAAAGATCGCGGTGGCTCAAGGGCTATGCCATCACTTGGGGCGTCCATATGCGGTACCCCGCGGCCCTGTGGCGGGACCTAGGGCCATGGCGTTTCTTGGGATTTCAGCTCCTGTTCATCGGCACGCTGAGCCAGTTCATTCTGGCCCCTCTGCCCTGGCTGCTATGGCTTATACCGCTTGGCGTGCCGCTTCTTTTTCCGATTGACCTCGGGACTTATGGAACGGTGGCACTGGTGGCCGCGTTGCTGGCGGCCGAAGCAATTTCGCTTGCCTGCGCCATACTGGGGGCCCGAAAGGCCGGCCGTGGATGGTCGGCACTCTGGAGCCCGACATTGCAGCTATACTTCCCGCTTGCGACCGTTGCCGTCTACAAGGCGCTGTGGGAGATTTTGACCAAGCCGCACTATTGGGACAAGACCGCGCACGGCCAATATCTTCCCGCCGAACACTTGCCCGTGAAACACCTGCCGGCCGGTCCTGTCGGTCGGGCAGCGGCTATTCCGCCGCCTCTACCTTGGCCGCATCTAGTTTAAGGCGGGTGATGAAGGCCTTGGAGATGTGGTCGCGCAGGGATTTGTCAGCCGCATCGCCATCGCCTGCCTCGATTGCCGCGACGATCGCGGCATGCTCTTTCAAGGTCCCGGTCGGGCGGCCCTCTGCCTCGAGCGAGGTCGACGCCAACAGCGCCATCGACCGATGCACAAGGTCAAGTTGTTGCACAAGAAACCGGTTATGCGAGGCAAGGTGGATCTGCTTGTGAAACCGTCGATTCGCCCGGCTCAGTGCCCTTGGATCGCCCACCAGGGCATGATCAGCCTCCAGCATGTCGCGCAGCACCCTGACCTCTTCGGGGGTGGCATGGCGGGCCGCCAAACGGGCGGCAAGACCTTCCAGCTCTCCACGCACGACGTACAACTCGGCCAGCTGGTTATGATCCAACGACGCCACGATCAGGGACCGGCCATCCCGGGTCAGCAGCGATTGGGTCTCAAGCCGTTGCAAAGCCTCGCGGATCGGGGTGCGTGAAACGCCAAAGCGGTCGGCAAGCTCGCTTTCGACCAAGCGGTCGCCGGGGCGATATGTGCCCGTATCAATCGCCTCAAGGATCAGCTGATAGGCATCCTTTTGCGGGGATTTTGGGTCTGACATTGTGGTGGCCTTTTCGATAGCTTTGCAAACCTAACGCCGCATCCCCCAGACGTTCAAGCCAAACCCTTGCCGCCCCCCGAACGCCACACTAGGGTCCGGCGCATGCATTCGGCTTCATTCTCTCATGTCCGCGCCTGGGTCTTTGATCTGGACAACACGCTTTATCCGCCCGAGGCGCGTCTGTTTGACCAGATCGAGGTCAAGATGACGGACTACGTCGTGCGGTCCATAGGCGTCGACCGGGCAGAGGCGGACCGCCTTCGCGATCTATACTGGCGGCAATATGGCACCACCCTCGCCGGCCTGATGGCGGAACATGACGTGGACCCCGGCCCCTATCTGACAGACGTCCACGAGATCGACCTGAGCCATCTGGAAAAGGCCCCCCTGCTGGCCGAACGGATCCGGGCCCTGCCCGGCCGCAAGATCGTCTATACCAACGGCTGCGGCCCCTATGCCCACAGAGTGCTAGAGGCCCGGGGGCTGACCGGCATCTTTGACGCGGTCTACGGGGTCGAACACGCCAACTTCCTTCCCAAACCGGAACAGGCGGCCTTCGAGGCGATCTTTGCGCTTGATGGTCTTGCCCCCGATCAGGGCGCGATGTTCGAGGATGACCTGCGCAACCTGACAGCGCCCCACGCGATGGGAATGCGGACGGTCCATGTCGCCCCCCACGCGACGGGCCACCATCATATTCACCACCATACGGACGATCTTACGGCCTTCTTGTCGCAGGTCCTGTGACAAGGCTTTCCGACACCCGCAAGTCGGCCTATCTCTGACCCATGAAGCGACACCAGACAGACATCGTGGTTGCAGGCGGCGGCGTGGCCGGACTGACAGCTGCCGCGACATTCGGGGCAGCCGGGTTTTCGGTCATCTGCATCGATCCGGCGCCACCCGTCACGGATGGGCAGGACCTGCTTGCAGACCTGCGAACGACCGCCTTCCTGCAACCCGCCCGCGACCTTTTGGATTCCGCAGGGCTCTGGTCACGGCTGGCGCCTGAAGCCACCGCCCTGCAAGTCATGCGGATCGTCGACGCCAGCGGGGCCGACGGGGCACCCCGCGTCACCCGCGACTTCGACGCGGCCGATCTGGGCGACGGCCCGTTTGGCTGGAACCTGCGCAACTGGGTCCTGCGGCGCGAAATGGTGGCGCGACTGGCCGAGCTGCTCTGCGTCGATTTCCGGCCCGGCACCGGCTTCAAATCCATGCTGGCCCGGGAAAAGACGGCAATCGTCACGCTGACAGACGGCACCCAGGTCGAGGCCCGCCTGGTCATCGCGGCCGACGGACGCAACAGTGCCGTCCGGTCAGCCGCCGGAATTGACGTCTCGACCACCCGCTACGGGCAAAAGGCGCTTAGCTTTGCGGTCACCCATGACGCGCCGCACGACAACGTCTCGACCGAGATACATCAAAGCGGGGGGCCCTTCACGCTGGTCCCCCTCCCCGATTTTAACGGCCAGCCCTGCTCCGCAGTCGTCTGGATGGAAACCGGGGCTGAGGCGTTGCGGCTGGCAAACCTGCCCAAGGCCGAGTTTGAAGCCGCTGCAACGGACCGCAGCGCGGGCCTTTACGGCCAACTGACGCTGGTCGCCGGTCCTCAGGTCTGGCCCATCATCAGCCAGGTGGCAGAGCGGATGGACGGCCCCCGCGTGGCCATAATGGCTGAGGCCGCCCACGTCGTGCCGCCAATCGGGGCACAGGGCCTGAACATGAGCCTCAGCGATCTTGCAACCCTGCGCGACCTTGCCGTGGCGGCTCCGGACGACCTTGGTAGCAGGGAAATGCTGGCAACCTACAACCGGCGACGGCATACCGCAGTCAGGCTGCGGGTCGCCGGTGTCGATGCGCTGAACCGGGCCTCCATGGCCGCATCACCTATGATCCACGAACTCAGGGTCGCAGGGATCAAGGCGCTCTACGGCGCGGCCCCGGTGCGGCACAGCCTGATGCGGCTGGGCCTAGGAGCGGGCGCGGGCACAGGCGCAGGGCGCTAACCCCGCCCGTTACATCACCCGGTCAAGAACCGCCTTAAAGCGGGCCACCGTGCCGGGCACATCATAAAGCTTGTCCAGACCAAACAGCCCGATACGGAACGTCTTGAAGTCGGCAGGCTCATCGACCTGCAAGGGCACACCGGCGGCCACCTGCATCCCTTCGGCCATGAACTTCTTGCCGTTCTGGATGTCAGCGTCGTCGGTATAGCTGACCACAACGCTTGGGGCCTCAAACCCCGGACCAGCCACCGACTTCACTCCCTTGGAGGCCAAAAGGGCGCGGACCTGAGCGCCAAGCTCTGCCTGCGCCGCCTTGAGGCGGTCAAACCCATAATCGCGGGTTTCAAGCATCGTGTCACGAAACGCCCTCAGGCCGTCCGTAGGCATGGTCGCGTGATAGGCATGGGCACCGCCTTCATAGGTCTTCATGATCCCCAGCCACTTCTTGAGGTCCATGGCAAAGGAATTGGAGGCGGTCGCCTCAACCCGATCCCGGGCGCGGTCCGACAGCATGACCAAACCGGCAGAGGGGGTCGACGACCAGCCCTTTTGCGGAGCCGAGATCAGGACATCCACGCCAGTGGCCTTCATGTCCACCCAGATGCAGCCGCTGGCAATGCAATCGAGGACCATCAGCGCGCCCACCTCATGGGCCGCCTCTGCCATGGCCATGACATAGCTGTCAGGCAGCATGATGCCGGCGCTGGTTTCCACATGGGGGGCAAAGACGACGTCGGGCTTGGCCTCGCGGATCGCCGCCACCACATCCTCGATCGGCGGGGGCGAAAACGGGGCGCGGCTATCATTGCCGGTCTGGCGGGCTTTGACCACGGTGGTCTTGGCCGTGAACTGGCCAGCCTCGAAAATCTGCGTCCAGCGATACGAGAACCAGCCGTTGCGAACGACCAACGCATGTGCGCCGGTGCCAAGCTGGCGGGCAACAGCCTCCATCCCATAGGTCCCGCCGCCGGGGACAACGGCCACATGGTCTGCGCCGTAGACTTCTTTGAGCATCGAAGAGATGTCGCGCATCACACCTTGAAACGACTTGCTCATGGAATTGAGCGAGCGGTCCGTAAAGACAACCGAAAACTCCATCAGCCCGTCTGGGTCTACCGGGATACGCTCTGCTGTTGTTCCGTCCATCTTGTCCTCCTTAGGGTCACGGCTTTGAGATATGGCCTTGGCAGGGGCAAAGCAAAGGCTTTCTGCCCTCAGATCGGGCCGGGACGGCGCTCTTCGGACAGAAGGACATTGGCCTCGACATTGCCGACGCCAGGCAGGGTCATGATGCGACGGCGCAGGACCCGCTCAAAATCCGCTAGATCGCGGGCAACCACGCGCAAACGATAATCGTAAAGGCCCAGCACATGCTCGACTGTCTGAACCTCGCGAATAGCGGTCACCGCCCGCTCGAAATCGTCCAGACTGACGCGGCCCTTCGTGGCAAGCTTTATGCCCAGGAACACCGTCACGCCAAATCCGATCTTCTCGGCATCCAGGACCAGGCGACGCCCCGTCAGGATGCCCGCCACCTCAAGGGCACGAATGCGGCGCCAGGTCGCGGGCTGACTCAGTCCAACCTTGCGGCCCAACTGGCTGGCCGACTGCTCTGCATCCTGACGAAGCATCCGCAACAGGTCCCGGTCGATGTTATCAAGATCCATCACAGCGGCAATTCCTCATCCGATTTCACAACGGCGACCGTCATCAGGCTCTCGATATCGGCAATATGAGGAAGGCTCAGGATCCGGGCGCGATAGATCTGCTGATAATGGCCCAGATCCCGCGCCACGACCGACAGGCGGACATCGACCCGACCCAGAAAGGTCTGGATCTCGATCACCTCGGGAATGTTTCTGGCGCCTTCCAGAAAATCGTCAAATGCGCGAGGGGCGGTCTTGTCCAGCGACACGCGCAAAGACACGTGCAGGGCAAAGCCAAGGGCATGCCAGTCCACGACAGCCTCCTGGCCCAGCAACACCCCCTCCGCACGCAGCCGTTCCAGGCGGCGGGCCGCACGACCCGGACTCAAGCCGGCACGATCTGCAAGCTCGGGCATCGGCAAAGCCGGATCAGCCTGCAAATGGCGCAGCAGTCGACGGTCCAGATCATCAAGCATGAATCTTCCAGTTTTTCTTTACTACGCGAATAAAAACTTCGCTTCGTCACAAATACTCACTTAGACCGCACTCGCCAAGGAGGAATTCGAACGGCATAAGGCACCCAGATAAACCATGGCCCAAAAACGGGCCTAACCCTAGGGAAGGACAGCACCATGCGTGTGTATTATGACCGCGATTGCGACGTGAACCTCATCAAGGACAAGAAAGTGGCCATCCTCGGCTACGGCAGCCAGGGGCACGCCCATGCGCTGAACCTGCGCGACAGCGGTGCCAAGAACCTTGTCGTCGCCCTGCGCGACGGCTCGCCCAGCGCAAAGAAGGCCGAAGGCGAAGGTCTCACCGTCATGGGGATCGCCGAAGCGGCCGCCTGGTGCGACGTCATCATGTTCACCATGCCCGACGAACTGCAGGCCGATACCTATCGCAAGTACGTCCATGACAACCTCAAGGAAGGCTCTGCTATCGCCTTCGCCCATGGTCTGAACGTGCACTTCGGCCTGATCGAGCCGAAGGCAGGCGTCGACGTCATCATGATGGCCCCCAAGGGTCCCGGCCACACCGTGCGCGGCGAGTACACCAAGGGCGGCGGCGTGCCTTGCCTTGTGGCCGTGCACAACGACGCATCCGGCAAGGCGATGGAAATCGGCCTGTCCTATTGCTCCGCCATCGGTGGCGGCCGCTCCGGCATCATCGAGACCAACTTTCGGCAGGAATGCGAAACCGACCTGTTCGGCGAACAGGCCGTGCTTTGCGGCGGCCTTGTCGAACTGATCCGCATGGGCTTTGAGACCCTGGTCGAGGCCGGCTACGAGCCCGAAATGGCCTATTTCGAGTGTCTGCACGAAGTGAAGCTGATCGTGGACCTGATCTACGAAGGTGGCATTGCGAACATGAACTACTCGATCTCGAACACCGCCGAATATGGCGAATACGTTTCTGGCCCGCGCATCCTGCCCTATGCCGAAACCAAGGCCCGGATGAAAGAAGTCCTGTCGGACATCCAGACCGGCAAGTTCGTGCGCGACTTCATGACGGAAAACGCGGTCGGTCAGCCGATGTTCAAGGCAACACGTCGCCTGAACGACGAGCATCAGATCGAGCAGGTCGGTGAAAAGCTGCGGGCTATGATGCCCTGGATCTCGGCAGGTCGTATGGTCGACCGGGCCAAGAACTAAATCCGGCAAAAGGCCTGATCCGGTCCAAGTAAGGTGGGTTCAAACCCACCTTACACAACACCGAAAGCCGCAGGACGCTTGCCCCCAATCCACAGCGTAAGGTGGGTCTCGACCCACCGTACCTCCCCCGACAGAGGTTGCCACCGCACCGACTGTGGCCCAAACACCCTCCCATGAGCACCACCCCGACCCTTGGCAACTGGCTGTCCATCTTCGCCCTCGGCCTGATCTGGGGCGGGACCTTCATGGTCGTGTCCATCGCCCTTCAGGGCTACGGGCCTCTCACCGTGGCCTGTGCCCGCACCACGCTGGGTGCTGTGGCCCTTCTGACCCTGATGGCCACCCTCAGGCGCCCGATGCCCAGCCGGGCAGCCCTGCCGTTCATTGCCATTATCGGGGTTTTGAACACCGCTCTGCCCTTTGCCCTGCTCAGTTGGGGCCAGCAATTCGTGCCCTCCGCCTTTGCGGGCATTTCCATGGCGGCCCTGCCGCTTTTCGTTTTGCCGCTGGCGCATTTTTTCACGGATGAGGCGCTGTCGCTGCGACGCGGTCTTGGAGTTATTATCGGCTTTTCCGGCGCGCTCATCTTGATTGGGCCAGGTGTTCTGCAACTTGGAACGGGGATGGAGCCTTTGGGCCAACTTGCCTGTCTCGGAGCCACGATCTGCTATGCCAGCGCCTCGATCATGACCCGCCGCTGTCCGCCAGTTGACCCGATCACCCTTGCGGCCATGACCCTCGTCGTGGGCAGCGTGCTCCTCGTGCCCAGCATGCTTGCCGTCGAGGGCGTGCCGGGGTGGACCGACACAAGGACAGGCCTAGCCATCCTGTTTCTGGGGTTTGTGCCTACCGCATTGGCCGCACTTTTGCGGGTCATGGTCATCCGAAGTGCCGGATCGGTTTTCATGACGCTGGTAAACTACCAGGTTCCACTCTGGTCGGTGTTCTTTGGCTGGGCGATCCTTGACGAGGCCCTGCCCCTGACCTTTTTTGCAGCCCTAGCCCTGATCCTGTGCGGGGTCTCCGTCAGCCAGTGGCGACGTCCCATCAGGATATTTGGGACCCGGGCCTGATCAGGCGGCCGCTTCGACGGCCGCGACGATATCCTCGACAACCAGCGTCAGCAAAACCTCGTCGGTGCATTCCGCCATAACCCGGATAAGGGGCTCTGTCCCGGACTTGCGGATCAACAACCTGCCGGAGCCATTCAGCCGGGCCTCACCGGCGGCAATCGCCCCCTTCACCGTCTCGGCCGCGAGGGGTGTGTGTTGGGGGTCATAGCGCACGTTTCTAAGGAGTTGCGGAACCTTCTCGAATTGCCGCGACAACGCACTTGCCGGCTGTCCCGTTTCGACCATGGCGGCAAGAAACTGCAGCCCGGCCAGAAGGCCGTCCCCTGTGGTGGCAAAATCCGTCATGACGACATGGCCGGATTGTTCACCTCCCAGGTTCCATCCGCCTGCCCGCATCGCCTCAACCACATATCGGTCTCCGACTGCCGTCCGTTCCAGACGCAGGCCGCGACCGTGAAGGAAGTGTTCAAGTCCAAGGTTCGACATGACCGTCGCCACAAGCGTCCCGCCGTTCAGCTTACCCGCCGCCGCCCAACGTCCGGCGATCAGGGCCATCAGCTGGTCGCCATCGGCAACTTCACCATTCTCGTCAAGGATCATCACCCGGTCGGCATCTCCGTCCAGACAGATCCCGACATCCGCCCCATGGCTGATGACCGTTTCTGCCGCTGTCCGGATGTTGGTCGATCCACAACCTTCATTGATATTGAAGCCGTTTGGAGTTGTGCCAACGGGGATAACGGTCGCCCCCATTTCCCATAGGATTTCCGGGGCAACCCTGTAGGCGGCGCCATTCGCGCAATCGATCACGACCTTCAACCCATCCAGTCGAAGCCCGTTCGAGAACGTGGACTTGAGCCGCTCTGCATAGCGAAAGCGTCCTTCGTCAACGCGCTTTGCCCGGCCGATGTTTACGGCCTCGGCGGGACTGATGTCCGTTTCGATCAGGGCCTCGATCTCGGCCTCGGCCGCGTCAGACAGTTTAAAGCCGTCAGGCCCAAAAAACTTGATCCCGTTGTCCTGGTGCGGATTGTGGCTGGCCGAAATCATGATCCCGACGTCGGCCCGCATCGACGTGGTGAGCAGTCCCACCGCAGGGGTAGGCACCGGCCCCAGCAGCAGCACATTCATCCCCGAAGAGGTCAGGCCGGCGGTCAAGGCGTTCTCGAACATATAGCCGGACAGACGCGTGTCCTTGCCGATCACGACCCGGTGGCCGTTGGAGCCATCGTTTCGAAAGTAGCGCCCGGCGGCAGCCCCGATCTTGAGCGCCATTTCGGCGGTCATCGGCCAGCTGTTGGCCTCGCCCCGCACACCATCGGTGCCAAAAAGTTTGCGTGTCATATCTGCTCTGCCCCAATCATGGCCCGGTGCAGGCTCATCGCCTGTCTTGTCTCGACCGTATCATGAACACGCAAAATTTGGATAGCCTGTGATGCAGCGTGCAGGGCCACCGACAAGGATCCCGGCAGTCTTTCGCTTGGGACCTCGGCCCCGCCCAAGGTTCCGATAAAACGCTTGCGGGATGCGCCCAACAAAACAGGTAGGCCCATGTCATGAAACAGGGCCATCCCACGCAAGAGCGAAACATTATGTTGCAAGGTTTTACCAAAGCCGATGCCCGGATCGAGAATTATCCGCTCTCGCTTGATCCCGGCGGCCGTTGCGACAGCGATTCGTTGTTCCAGATGGTCCAGCACATCCAGCAACACATCGTCATAGCGCGGATCGTTCTGCATAGTCTCTGGGCTGCCAATGGCATGCATAAGGCAGACTGGCACATCCCAATCAGCGACGACAGCAGCCATCTCCGGGTCAAACCCAAGGGCAGAAACATCGTTGACAATATTGGCCCCCGCATGAAGGGCCGCATCGGCGACCCCAGCCTTGCGGGTGTCGATTGAGATCGGAGTGCTGATCCCCGCCTCGCGGATCGCTGCGATAATCGGGACGGTGCGGCGGATTTCCTCGTCGATTGGAACTTCGCCCGCACCGGGACGGGTGCTTTCGCCTCCGATATCCAGGATATCGGCCACCTTGGCCATCGAACGCGCCCTAACAAGAGCAGCCTCGACGGTAGCCAGTTGCCCGCCATCGGAAAAGCTGTCCGGGGTCACGTTGAGGATCCCCATGACCCGGGGCCGGTCCATCGACAGACCACACATCGGCGGGCGAAGCGTGCTGAGCCTCTGGCGGTCCCCCTCTTCCAGGTCTTTCAGGGCGAACGGTTTACGCGATCCGCCCCGGTCCACGGACATGACTGTGTCAAACCAGACAGCCTCGTGGCCGGCCAACGGCAGGGCCGACGCCCCCTTGAACGGACCAGTCTGCGGGATTGGCCACAGTCGCTTTGTCATAACGGCTCGATCCTGCGCCGAGCCAATATTGCGCCAGAGGGCTCAAGGCACAGGCAATCCGCTGCCGCAATCTGACCGGCAAACCAACTGACCAGTCCCAGTGCGTCCCCGGCCCCAGCCCCCGGGCCGTCAACGGCGTCCAGAACGATCTTGGACGGGGCCCAGACACTGATCTGGCCGTGTCGCATGGCCCAGTCCAGCTCTGTCCGGGTGCCCACGACGATGAACCGCTTGTCGCGGCCTGCCAGAACCCAGGCGTTCTGCTCGATCGCCAAAAGGTCGATGCGGCGCTGTGCCATAGCCATTCCCGATAGGGGCGTCGGCTGGGCAGACCGGCCGACACATAGGACGAGCGGCAGATCGTCAGCAGCCAAAGCGTCGATTTCGGGAATCAGGGCAGGATGAGCCAACGCCGCTTCGTCCAAAAAGACAACGCGGGGATGCGGCACGCTGACCTGGGCGGCAGGTGCATCCGCGGTGCTGGTGTCGCGGACCCTGACAATCTCGACCCCCAATGCACCGGACCCCCGATCAAGCTTTTCGATCCGGACAAAGACACGCATCGCCTGAGGTTCTACCAGGATGCGCAGCGCAACATTCTCGGCCAAGGTTTCAAGAAGGTTCAGCCGTTCATCCGCCAGTTCCGCCGCAATCGCTTCGGTCACCCGGTCATAGGACAGGATGCGGTCAACATCGTCGTCAATAGGCCCGCGCAGCGGAAGCACCTCGACGACCACGTTAAAGCGCAAACGTTGCTGTTTGCCCCGCTCGACCTGAAAGGCCCCTATGTCCGCCGAAACGATGTGATCGCGCAGCGAGATGCGGTCAAGTGGGACGGAAGGGTCAGCAGAGGCCTCGGACCTTTCCGCCGGATGAGCAAAGGCCTGATGGATGTCGTCTGTCATTTAGGTGGCTCTGGACCAATTGTTTACCTGCATCCTAGCCCCACCCTCACCACCAGCAAGGCCAAGCGCGGCAATACGCCAGTCAAGCGCGACCCTGAACCTACGACTTTGACAGGGCGTACCCAACAGGATGGCGAGGTCAGTTTGATGCGGTCTGGGTGCTCTGGCGGTAGAACAGATGCGAGCCGATGGCCGCAGTCTGAGGGAATCGCCGCGCCCAGGAGGGTTGGACGGCACGGGTGTGGTAGTGGGTCGCGCCGTTTGTCAGATCGAACGGTCCGCCATCCAGCATCACGCGGGCCACCTTGCCCACGACAAGCCAGGCACCGCGTTCGTTGATCGCATCCGATATGCCGTCACAGGTGTAGGTGAATTGGCAGGCAAAACGACGTCCTGTTCCCTGATGCACGACGTCACAGACCGTGTTTGGATAGGCCCCACTGTTGACCCGGTTCAGAATGACTTCGGAAACGGCGAACATGCCACGCACCGATTCGCCCCGAGCTTCGAAGTAAAGTGCCTCTGCTAAACACTCCCATTCTGACCCGCCGCTGGCGGCAGGAAGGGACGCGAGATACTCTTGATTATAGGCAAGTTCGGCCGGTGCGGTCTGCACGTTGCGAAGGGTAGCCGGGGGTGGCGCGGTAAGTGCGGCCATGCGGGCGGAGGGAACGATTTCAAGCGCTTGGCGCTCTTGACCCAAGAGGGCACTGAGCCTGTCGGTCAGTACTTCGTCCGCCTGAGCGGCCCCGACACCTCCCGCAAGAGTTGTCACAACCACGAACGCACGCAGTATACGTCCAAAGCCCAAGACCTTTGGCATGTTCCGCCCCCAGAAAGCGCACGGACAGCTCCGCGCAAGCAGAGGGTGCCTAAAAGATTTGCAGCACTGAGTCCAGACCACGGCGACCGAGTGAACTTTTTGCGGCGACGAAACGGCTGCCCACGAAGAGAGATTCCTCAAATCATGGTGTTACAGGCCGTCCTTCACACAACTTCCTGTATACGCCGCCGTTCGAGAATTGCCAGCTGGGCGGCGGAAAGTCGCGCAACGGGAACTCGAAACGGCGAGCATGAGACGTAGTCAAACCCCTGCGTCCGGCAGAATTCGATCGCTGTGCGGCTGCCACCATGCTCTCCACAAATCGAAAGGGTAACGTCAGGCCGTCCAATGCGGCCGCGCTCTGCCCCGATCTTCAACAGCTCGCCCACCCCTTCAATGTCGAGGGTGTGGAACGGATCCTCGGGATAGACGCCCTGCTTGACGTAGGCTGACATAAAGCGGCCAGCATCATCGCGTGACAGGCCGTAAGTCATCTGGGTCAGGTCGTTGGTGCCGAAGGACAGAAATGCCGAATGCTCAGCAATGTCCGCGGCCCGCAGCGCCGCCCTTGGCGTTTCGACCATCACCCCAAGGCGATAGGCAAAATCGACCCCGGTTTCGGAACGCACGGTGGCGGCCACTGCATCGACGCGGGCCTTGACCAGTTCCACCTCGCGCATGGCGCTGACTAGGGGGATCATGATCTCGGGCACGACGGGGTCGCCAGATCGACCGGCCCAGACAGCCGCCTGAAAGATCGCGCGGGCCTGCATCTCGTATATCTCAGGGACCGTGATGCCAAGGCGGACGCCCCGCAGGCCCAACATCGGGTTGTATTCAGCCATCGCCTCGACCCGGGCTGTCACGTCGGACAGCGGCAGCGCCAGACCCTCGGCCAATTCGCGCAATCCGGCCTTGTCCGACGGCAGGAATTCGTGAAGCGGCGGATCGAACAGGCGGATGCAAACCGGCTTGCCGCGCATGATCTCGAACAGTTCGGTAAAGTCGCCGCGCTGCATCGGCATCAGCCGTTCCAGCACTGTCCGACGCTCTGCCGCGCTGTCGGCAAAGATCATCTCGCGCATCATGCCAATGCGGTCGCCTTCAAAGAACATATGCTCGGTCCGGCACAGACCGATGCCTTCTGCATCGAAATTGCGGGCGGTCTGGGCATCTGCCGGGGTGTCGGCATTGGCCCGGATCCCGATGTCGCGAAAGCTGTCCGACCAGTCCAGCAAGGTTCGAAACGCCGTATCAAGCGCGGCTTCGAGCATGGCAGGTTCACCGGCCAACACGTCACCACTGGTGCCGTCCACCGTGATCACCTCACCTTCTTTGAAGGTGCGGCCGCCCGGGGCAATAATCAACTTTTTCTTGCGGTCGATAACAAGGTCCGAGGCCCCCACCACACAAGGCAGACCCAGCCCACGGCCGATCACGGCAGCATGGCTGGTGATGCCTCCGCGCACGGTCAATACACCTTCGGCGGCATGCATGCCCCGAATATCCTCGGGCGTGGTTTCGCGACGAACGAGGATGCAATGCTCCCCCCGCGCGGCGCTGGCCTGGGCATCATTGGCGCTGAACACGATGCGGCCCGTCGCAGCCCCCGGACTGGCTGCGATGCCTGTGACAATCCGGTCCCGCACGGCGGTTGGATCGACCTGACGGTGCAGCAATTCGGACAGGGCGGCAGGGGCAACCCGCATCACCGCCTCTTCACACGGGATCACCTCATCCTCGGCCAGCGCCACTGCAATCCGCACCGAAGCGCGCGAGGATCGCTGCACACGCACGGCATCAAGGATACTAAGCTGGCCACCGTCGAGCGTGAATTCGAGCTGCATCTCTTCGCGCAGGCGGCGACGGACAAGGCCGCCAAAGGTGATCAGGCTTGCGAACGCCTCGGGGCATTGCTGCTCAAGAGACTGACCGCGCGGATCGCGGGTCAGGTAGATCGCCCCCTCGTCCGCCGTCAAAGCATCTCGTCCCTGGCTTTGGCTAAGGTAGCGGCCGGTAACCTGGGGCAGTCCGGTCACGGCATCGACGAACTGGATCACACCCGATCCGCATTCGCCCGCCCCCACCCCAAGGGCCATGGCCTGTACAACAAGCCCGAGCCCCGCATCCACGGGTGCCCCTTTGGCCTCGCGCAAGAGCCGCGCGGTTGTCCCGCTCCAGGCGCGGGCCATTGAACGCAGCACTTCGGTGAGTTGCACGCTCACGTCCTGTGGGAACGGCTCGTCAGTTTCAAATTCATAGGCCGCAAGCGCTGCCTTAAGGGCATCCGCGTGGGGCACGTCCGGCAGGTCAAAGGCGTCAGGGTCCAGCCGGGCCACATGGACGGCGTAGGACTGGATGAACCGCAGATAAAGCGATGTGGCCGGCCCTTCCCCGATGACCTTTGACATGGCCGCATGGCGTGCGTCGGACATGCCGATGTTCAGGATAGCCCCCGGACCGCCCCAGTCCGGGTCCTGGCTGGACGGGCGGACGGACAAGAGCGGCGCCACGCCAAACGGATCGAGGATCTGGGCCATGTCGGGCATGCGCCCGGCTGCAATCCCATGAACCGCATCAAAGGACAGGGCGACCGTCACAGGCACAGGCATATCCAGCCGGATCAGGCGTTGTAGGCATTTTGCCCGCCCACCATGCACCGAAGGCGACATTGCCGCCGTCGGAGTAATTAGTGTAACCTGTTGAAATCTTGCGTGTTGCTGCACTGCTGCACCCTCATATTCAGGCAAAGCATACGCTCTGACACCTCAACCGTAAAGCAAAGCTGACAGTTGGATCAGCCTTCCAACCGCGTCAAATCCGCCACGTCGAGGCAAATGGTGCTGATCCGGCTGAGCAGGTTCAGACGGTTGCGCCGCAGGATCGGGTTGTCGTCATTGACCTGCACCGCCGTAAAGAAGGCGTCGATTGGGGCGCGCAGTCCGGCCATTGCGGTCATGGCGGTGCCAAAGTCTTCGGCGGCCATGGCCGGTTTGATGGCAGCGTCTGCGGCATCAAGGGCAGTGAACAGCGCCTTTTCCTCAGGGCTTTCGGCGAACTTCGGGTCAGCCCCGTAGGAATACTCAACCCCGTCCTTTTCTTCGGCCTGGGTGAGGATGTTGTTGGCCCGTTTGAACCCTTGGAGCAGGTTTTCGCCGTCGTCGGTTCTCAGGAATGCCGCCAACGCCTCGGCACGTTTGACCAGCAGGGTCAGGTCGTCGTTACCGGGCATGGCAAGGCAGGCGTCGATGACGTCGTGGGGGATGCCCTGATCCTTGAGAAAGACTTTCAGCCGGTCGTGGAGGAAGAAGAGGAGGTTGGCGGTGTCCGCCCCCTCTGCGAAACCCCTGTCAGTGATGCTCTTGGTTGCGAATACAAAGGGACCGCTGGCCCCGTTCAGGCCAACCCGAAGGCGGCTTTCAAGGATCAGCCGAATGACCCCCAACGCGGCCCGACGCAGCGCAAACGGATCTTTTGACCCCGTCGGCTTTTCATCGATCGCCCAGAACCCGGTCAGCGTGTCGATCTTGTCGGCCAGGGCCACGGCGACCGAGACCGGTGCTGTCGGCACGTCATCGGTCGGGCCAAGCGGCGAGTAATGTTCCTGACAGGCGGCGGCGATTGCGTCGGACAGGCCTGCTGCCTTGGCGTAATAACGGCCCATAAGGCCCTGAAGATCGGGAAATTCCCCGACCATAGCGGATTGCAGATCGGCCTTGGCGACCATGGCGGCCTGCCGTGCCTCCGCTGCATCGGCGCCGACCATTGGCGCGATCTCGGCGGCAAGGGCGGCGATGCGGGCGATTCGGTCGGCTTGGCTCCCCAGCTTGTTGTGGAAGGTCACGTTGGCAAGCCCATCGGCCATCCCCTCAAGACCAACATCCGCAACGGTGCGCAGGTCATTCTCCCAAAAGAACTTTGCGTCCGACAGGCGGGCCGACAGCACCTTGCCATTGCCGGCAAGGATGGTCGCCCCCTGGTCAGCCGTCTCGATATTGGCGACTGTGACAAAGCCCTCGATCCGGTCGGTCGCCAGATTGCGGACCGAGAAGAACTTTTGGTGTTCCTTCATCGAAGTTTGCAGAACCTCGGGCGGCAGGCCAAGGAAGGCCTCGCCAATCGGTCCCATCAGGACAACAGGCCATTCAACCAGCCCGGCCACCTCGGCCAGAAGGCCGGCGTCGGGCACCACCTCAAGACCCCGGGCAAAGGCCTGATTGGTCGCGTCGTGCCAGATGGAGTCGGCGCGTTCATCGGCGCGCAGAATAACATGGGCCCGCTTGAGCTTTGTCTCGTAATCCTCGAACGAACGGACGGAAAATGGCGTCGGCCCCATGAAACGGTGGCCTCGGGTAGTGGCCCCCGAAACGATCCCGTCAACCTCAAGCGGGACAACCTCTGCCCCGGCCTCATCGCTCAGGATGCACAGGATCGAATGAAGCGGGCGGACCCAGCGCAACGAACCGGCCCCCCAGCGCATGGACTTGGGCCAGGGGAAATCGCGGATCGTCTCTTCAAGCACTTCGGCCACAATCTCGGCGGCCATGCGGCCCGGCTTTTCGATCACGGCAAACAGGACGGCGCCCTTCTTGTCCTCGCGGACCTCCAACTGATCGCGCGTTAAGCCGGTAGAGCGCAGGAAACCCGCCAGAGCCTGTTCTGGTGCATCAGCCTTGGGGCCCTTGCGTTCTTCGCGCACAGGCTGGCTTTGGGCGGTCAGGCCTTCGACAGACAAGGCCAGTCGGCGGGGCGTGGAAAAGGCTGCAGCACCGGCGTAGGTTAGACCAGCCTCGACCAGCCCGTCGGTCATCAGGCGGCGCAGGTTCTCGGCGGCCTTGGCCTGCATACGCGCAGGAATTTCCTCGGAAAAAAGCTCTATCAGCAGGTCGGGCATCATTGCAGCCTTTCGGGAGCGGGCGGGCAGCCCTCGGGGGCGGGGTTTCCGTCAAAAACGACCTCGCCGCAGTGGTTGATCTGGTGCCAGGCAAAGGCCCGGCCGTCGTCGTAGACGGCGACAACACGGTCGATACCGTATGTGATGTTCTCGACCCCGAGGAAGGCAATCGCTTCGCCGGTTTCAAGCGCCTCGCCCAGTGTGTTGGCGTCAAAACAGTCAAACCAGCCCGGGGCCACCAAAGGTTCTGCATCCGGGTAGGTGAAGTAGGTTTCCGTCAACATCGCTTGGCTCAGCGGTGTTTCAAAGCAGGCCCGATATCGGACCGGCGAAGAGTCGCTGTTTATTGCCTTGAAGTTTTCAAACAAGATCGGCTCTGGTTCCTCGGAATACAGGGAAACCAATTGCACATTTCCTGCCTCTTCGGCGGTGACCTCGACGTAATAGGCGTAGATCTGAAGGTAATAGAGGGCCACGCCCGCGATCAAAGCGCTCATTACAATCCCCAATATAGCAATACGGCCAATCACGCCGCCCACCCCCCGGCTTCTGTTTGGACAAAGGCATCCGCGCAGGCCTTGGCCAGCGCGCGCACCCTTCCGATATAGGCCTGCCGTTCCGTGACCGAGATGACGCCGCGCGCGTCCAGCAGGTTGAAAAGATGGCTGGCCTTGATGCATTGGTCATAGGCCGGATGGGCCATGATGATCCGCTTGCCGGTCTTTGGATCCTCGGCCGGGACTGCGAGCAACCGCGCGCATTCCGCCTCTGCATCCTCGAAATGGCGCAGAAGGGCCTCTGTCGTGGCAGCGTCAAAGTTGTGGCGCGAGTATTCTTCTTCGGTCTGGCGGAAGATGTCGCCATAGGTCAGCGGAATCGGGGTCTGGGGGTCGTTAAACGGCATGTCCATGACGTGGTCGACGCCCAGGACATACATCGCCAGCCGCTCTAACCCGTAGGTCAGCTCACCCGACACGGGGCGGCAATCATGCCCGCCGACCTGTTGAAAATAGGTGAATTGGGACACCTCCATGCCGTCGCACCACACTTCCCAGCCAAGGCCCCAGGCGCCAAGCGTCGGGCTTTCCCAATCGTCCTCGACAAAGCGGATGTCGTGCAGGCTGGCATCGATCCCGATGGCGGCCAGCGATCCCAGATACAGGTCCTGCAGATCGGGCGGCGAGGGTTTAATGATGACCTGATACTGGTAATAGTGCTGCAATCGGTTGGGGTTTTCACCATAGCGCCCATCTGTGGGACGGCGCGACGGCTGCACATAGGCCGCGGCCCAGGACCGGCTGCCCAGCGCCCGCAGGGTCGTCGCGGGGTGAAAGGTCCCAGCCCCGACCTCCATGTCGTAGGGTTGCAGGATGGCACAGCCCTTGGACGCCCAATAGGACTGAAGCCGCAGGATGATTTCCTGAAAGCTGCGTGGGGTTGTGGACATGGGCAAACCTCGGGGTTGGGCAGACCTGCGTTCCATATTGCGGGTGCCCGCCGGGGTCAATTGGAAGGGCCTTCTTGCCACGCTGTGACAATTCCGTGAATGGGGGGTGAAAATCCTGCTGCACCTGCCCCGTTCTCTGCTAAATTGCCCGCTGAACACGGATTTTTTGCGGGATGGGTCGTCTTGACGAGAGATGTATTGAGAGGAGCTCTGGCGGGTTTGTGGCTGTCGGGCTTTTTTTCGGGTGCAGGTTGGGCACAAGAGAACGGTGTTTGGGTACAGGTTGAGGCGCAACCTACACTTGTTCGCGGCCAGAACCGTGCACGCGACTTTGCGCAGGTCGTGCCAAATGTGAACGGCTATTCCGTTGGATCGGGCTGGTACGTCGTAGCCTTGGGTCCATTCGCCCCCGAGACTGCCCTGAATGTGCTGGAAGAGTTGCGCGGCCAAAGATCGATTCCAGCTGACAGCTATATCGTCGATGGCAGCCAGTTCCTTCAGCAATTCTGGCCCATCGGTGCAACGCTTGACCAAACTCCTGCCCCGATTGTCACCGCCCCCGTTGTCAAAGTGCCCGAGACCGCGGCGGTTGCCGAACCTATCGCCGCTGAGCCATTCATCGTGCTGGATGAGTCGGTCGGTCAGGCCCGCGCCAGCGAAGCCCTTCTAGATCGGTCCGAGCGTGAGGCCCTGCAGATCGCTCTGCAATGGGCCGGCTTCTACAACTCTTCCATCGATGGGGCCTTTGGGCGCGGAACCCGGGGGGCCATGTCCGACTGGCAGGCCGCCAACGGCTATGAGCCGACCGGCGTCTTGACGAGCTTGCAGCGCGCGCACCTTGTCGGTGCATACAATGCGGTCCTTGATGGCATGGACATGGAGCTGGTGCGCGACGACGCGACCGGAATCGAGATCGAAGTGCCCTCCGGCGTGGTTTCATTTGCCGCCTACGCCCCGCCGTTTGCCCGCTTTGAGGCGACAGGCGAACTTGATGCGACGGTTCTGCTGATTTCGCAGCCCGGCGATCAGACCCGACTTTTCGGCCTTTATGAAATCCTTCAGACCCTTGAGATCGTCCCCGCCGATGGCCCGCGCAAGCGTGACAACAACAGTTTCTCCATCGAGGGGATGGACGGCGAGCGCCACACCTATATCACTGCCTCCCTGTCGGGCGGGGCGATCAAGGGCTTTGCGCTCGTTTGGCCTGCCGGCGATGAGGCGCGTCGGGACCGCATTCTCGATATCATGCAGGCAAGCTTTGCCAGCAATGATGGTGTCCTTGATCCTGGATTGACCAGCCCGGGCGAAGAGCAAGCAGTTGACCTGATCTCGGGGCTTGCCATTCGGCAACCAATCCTGTCCCGCTCGGGCTTTTACATCGACGCAGAAGGGACCGTCCTGACGACCCTTGAGGCGGTGGAAGGCTGCGGTGAAGTGGTTCTGGACGGCACCCATGTCGCCCAAGTCGTTCATCGCGACGGCCAGCTTGGGCTGGCGGTTCTACGCTCTGACGATCAAATCTCGCCGCTTGACGTGGCCGCATTTCAGTCCGGCACACCGCGTCTTCAAGCAGAAGTTGCGGTGGCGGGTTACCCCTACGGCGGCCTTTTGGCGGCCCCTGCCGTCACATTCGGGACTCTTGCAGACTTGCAGGGCCTGAATGGCGAACAAGAGGTCAAGCGATTGTCGATCCAGACCCAGCCCGGTGACGCCGGTGGCCCGGTCCTTGACAACGGTGGGGCCGTTCTGGGGATGCTCTTGCCCAAAGAGGCGCGCAACGGTCAGGTCCTACCAGCCGAAGTCAGCTATTCGATCAACGCAAGCTCGATCAACGCGTCGCTTGATGCCGCAGGCATAGGGTACCAGACGACCACCTCGGTTCAGGCCATGACGCCCGAGCTTTTGACCCGCGAGGCAGGCGCCCTGACGGTTCTGGTCAGCTGCTGGGAGTGAATTAGGTAGGCTGGGCCAAACGCCCGTCCCGCCTTAGCCAGCGGCAATATCCGGGGTGATCCGGATCAGTGTCGGCCCATCGGCGGCAAAAGCGGACCGCACGGCCTGTGTCATCTCTTCCAGGGTCCGGGGTGCTGCGGCGTAGGCACCATAAGCCTGCGCCAGCAACAGGAAATCGGGATTGCGCTGAACGACGGCGTTCGGCGCGATTTGAGCGGCGACCATCGATTGCTCGATCTCGCCCAGTTTGCCATTGTCCCAAAGGATGATCGGCAAGGGCAGGCCCAGTTCTACCGCAACGGCAAGTTCCTGCACCGAATACTGGAACCCGTAGTCCCCCGCGATGGCCAGCGTCGGAAGGCCCTTGCGCCCGATGGCCCCGCCAATCGCCGCAGGAAGCGCATAGCCCAAGGTTCCGAAACCATAGGGGTGATGCCAATGACCGGGCCGGTCCATTGGCCAGACCTCCTTGGCGGCATAGGCAAACTGGGTCATGTCAGAATAGATCATCGTGCCAGACGGCAAACAGGACCGCAGGGCGTCGGCGACCGGCAGGATGCTGGGGCGTTCGGCCTCGATCTCGGCCCGCCAATGTTCGCGAAAGCCTGCGACTTCGCCCTCAGGCCAAGCAGGATCGCGGTCGCTCGGCAATGCCCCGGCCAGAGCCGCCATCGCCTGCCCAGCGTCCCCCGCGATCCTTAGCATCGCCGGCAGGGACGCCAGCTCTTCCGGGTCGATATCAATTCGGATGAGGGGGCAGTTGTGCCCCGGATGCGCCCGCCAAAGATCAACTTCGGACAAGGCGGTCCCGATGGCCACCACCAGATCGGCCACAGCAAAGACGGTGGCACTGCCGGGCCGGGCCAGAAAGGCGCCAAAATGGCCGGGCGTCTCGTCCGGGATCAGGCCGCGTCCGGCATAGGTGGTAAAGCTGGCCGCCCCGCTGCGGGCAATCAGGTGGCGGGCCTGGGCCGAATAGGCAGCCGCACCGCCGCCAAACACGATCAACGGGCGTTCGGCCCCAGCAAGGGCCTCTGCTGCCTGCTCGATCAAGCGCGAATCGGGCAATGCGCGCAAAGCGGGTGGTCCCTCCGGGAAACCGGGCGCAGGAGCAGCCCCGGGGGCTGTTGATTGTAACAGCGCGATCGGAGCCGACACATGCTTGGGTCGCGGACGCGCACCCGCAAATTCGGCAAAGGCGCGGTCGATCAGGGCGTAGGCGGCGTCGGCTGTCCGCGCCGTTTCAGACCAGTCGCAGACCGTGCGCGCGGCACCTTCCTGATCCTTCATCTGGTGCAATTGCCCCCGTCGGGCAGAGGTCTCATCCAGGCAGGACGACAGGACCAGCATGGGCACGCTGTCCGAATAGGCCTGACCCATCGCGGTCATGATATTGCACAAGCCCGGTCCGGTAATGACGTAGCAAACACCAGGCCTGCCCGTCGCCCGGGCATAGCCGTCAGCCATGAAGCCTGCGCCCTGCTCATGGCGGGCCAGGACATGGGTCAGCCCCGACTCTTCAATGCCCCGATACATTTCCTGATTATGGACACCGGGGATCCCAAAGATAACCTCAACCCCGCGGTCCTTGAGCATATGGGACAATTGCGCGCCCAAAGGTCTTTGCATCACGCTCTCCAAAATCTGGCGGTCACAAGGACCAGCACAACCATCATTTCCAACCGGCCCACGAACATGGCCACCGACAGGATCCACTTGGCCACATCATTCAACCCGGCAAAGTTCCCGGCTGGCCCAATCTCAAGCCCAAGTCCCGGCCCCACATTGGCAAGCGCGGTGGCCGCGCCCGAGACAGAGGTGATGAAGTCCAGCCCCGTCAGGCTAAGCAGAACCGAAACGATGCCCACCGACACAATGAAGACGACGAAAAAGGCCATGACCGAGTTCAGGACATCCTCGCCCACCTTGCGGCCATCATAGCGGGGCTCGAACACCCCGTGGGGCGAATGTAGCTGGCTGATCTGGGACCGGATCGAGGCGAACAAGATCTGGTAGCGAAAAATCTTGACCGAACAGGCGGTTGATCCCGCGCAGCCGCCGATCAGACCGATAAAAAAGAACATGGTCACGCAAAACGGCCCCCATGTCATGTAGTCGGCACTGGCATAGCCGGTGCCCGACATGATCGAGACGACATTGAACAGCGACTCGCGAAAGGCGATCTCGTTGAAACCGTGGATGTTTCGGGCAAGCGACAGGCTGACCGCCACGACGCAAATGGCGATGACTACCACGAAAGCCCGAACCTGGCTGTCGCGCCACAGCGGCCGGGCATCCCCGGCCAAGAGCTGCACGTAGCGCACGAACGGGCAGGCCGCGAGGAACATGAAGACGGTTCCGACATAGTGCGCCCCTGCCCCATATGCCCCGAACGACGCGTCCGAGTTGGCGAACCCTCCGGTCGACAAGGTCGTCATGGCATGCACCGCCGCATCGAACGGCGTCATGCCACTGGCCACATAGGCCAGGGCGCAGGCCACGGTAAGCGAGACGTAGATGACCGAGATGTTGCTGGCAATCTCGGCGGCCCTTGGCAGGATTTTCCCCATCGTCTCAAAAGCTTCTGAGCGGAACACCTGCATGCCGCCGACCTTGAGTTCGGGCAGGAACACCATTGCCATGACGATGATACCGATACCGCCCAGCCATTGCAGGATGCCGCGCCACAACAACAAGCCTTGTGGCAGGTCTTCGATACCGGTCAGGACGGTCGAACCGGTCGTGGTGATTCCGGACATCGCCTCGAAAAAGGCGTCCGTCACGCTCGAGTTCGACGCCCCTAGCATGAAGGGCAAGGCCCCAAAGGTCGGCAGCGTCACCCAGACCAGAGAGGTCAGCAAAAAGGTCTGTCGCAGGGTCAGTCCGCCGCTTCGCACCCCGTTGGAACAGGCCAGTGCGACAAGGCAACCTGTCATGACGGTGATGACCGAGCTTTCCAGAAAGACCGGCCAATGGCCGTTTCCCGCCGACAGGTCAGCAACAAGCGGCCCAAGCATGGTTAGCCCCAGCGTCGCGACCAGAAGGCCAATCACATATCCCACAGGTCGGATGTCGAGCATGATGGAGCGTTGGCCTCACCGTCACGCCGAGTCAAGGGGCCTTTGCCAACCCGCCCGCTTGCCTGCGTAGAACGGACATTTGTCGCATTCTCTCCGCCATGGCGCCACATTGCTGGCGGGCTTCGTCCCTAGGGTGCGATAAATCTATGGTACACGCGACGTCATTTCGGGGGCCGATTTGAACCATCCTTATACCAGCCTTCCTGCAAAGGCCTTCTGGAAGACCGCCGTGGCAGAGGCGGATCGCGCCGCCTTTCCGGATCTGTACCAGCCAACCGTCTCGATCCGCCCCGACACCCGCGTCGCCACCGCTGGAAGCTGTTTTGCCCAGCACATCGGGCGCTATCTGCGCGACGCCGGTTGCACCGTTCTGGACGCCGAACCGCCTCCTCGCTCGATGACCGATGCTGTCGCCAAACGCTACGGCTACGGGTTGTTTTCCGGTCGCCATGGCAACGTCTACACTGCCCGCCAGATGCGCCAGCTTCTGGAAGAGGTCGCCGACGGCCAGGCCGATCCCCGGCTCGTCTGGGACCGGGAGGGTCGTTTCGTCGATGCCCTCCGCCCGCAGGTAGAGCCTGAGGGGCTGGCAAGCGTGGAGGAGGTCCTGTTGCACCGCGACTACCACCTAGAACGCACGTCCCGAATGCTGCGTCAGGCGGATGTCTTTGTCTTTACCCTCGGCCTGACCGAGGCCTGGGAAGATCGGGCCACCGGCCGTGTCCTTCCCCTGTGCCCTGGCGTCGTCGGCGGCACATTCGATCCAGAGGCGTACGTATTTCGCAACTTCCGCCATTCGGAGATCCTTGCCGATCTGTACGTCATCAAGGCGCTCCTGCGGCGCTTCAACCCGGCGATGTCGCTGATCCTGACGGTGTCGCCGGTGCCCCTGACGGCCACGGCCACGGGTCGCCACATCCTTGAGGCCACAAGCTGGTCCAAGGCGACCCTACGCGGCGCTGTAGGCGAATTCGTGGAAGAGACCGACGTCGTCGACTACTTCCCCTCGTTCGAGATCGTGACCCACCCAGCATCGGGCGGGCCTTGGTTTGAAGAGAACCTGCGCAGTGTCAGCCCCGCCGGGGTCGACAAGGTGATGTCGATTTTCCTAAGGGGCCACGGCCTTGGGATTGATCGGGACACCGCCCTGGCCCTGCCCCCTTCGGTTGATGGGAACGAGGATGACAGCGACAGCGAAACCGACCTCGTCTGCGAGGACCTGTTGCTGCAAGCGTTTGCCCGATGACAAAACGGGTCTGTATCTTTGGCAATTCCCACGTCGGCGCCTTGAAAGAGGCCTGGACCGACAACCCGGGCCGTTGGCCAAGGGTCGAGGTGCAATTCGTCGGCGCGCACAAGGATTTATTGCTTCAGACCGCTTCGGTCGACGGACGGCTGGTCGCCACGACCGAGGCTGCCCAAAGGGCGTTCCGGACCCTCAGCGGGATCGACGAGGTGACCCTGCGCGACTTTGACGCCTTAGTCGTGGCCGGTTGCCTTGTCTCGCTTGCCAATGCGGCAAACACTTATCGCGATTGCCGCTGGATCGGTTTGCCGTCGCTTGAAGCCGCCACCGATCTGGCGGACGGACCAGAGCGGCTTGTCTCGTATCCCGCCGCGCGGGACACGATTGCGGCCTCACTGACGACAAGGCTTGGGCCGAGGTTCGCCGCGCATCTGCGCAATGGCACCGACCGGCCGATCTACCTGACCAGCCAACCAAGGGTCAGTGCGTTGATCAAGGCCAAACGGCGGGTCTCCACCCGCGCCCACCACGTTGCATTGGAGAACGGCGACGCCGACGGGCTGTCAGCCGTGTTCGAGGACGCCGCCGCAAGAACGATGGTAGAGCATGGGGCACAGTTCATTCCCCAGCCAACCGAAACGATCGAGGACGGCATCCTGACCGCCCGTCCCTATATGGACGGCGCAAATCGCCTTACGGCGGGTGCGAGGATCAAGCAGCCCTCTGACGACATCATGCACGCCAACGCACGCTATGGCGCGTTGGTGCTGGACCAGATCATGGCCGCCGTCGCCTGAAACTGTCGCCTGAAACCGTAGCGTGAAACGAGGCCTCTGCCGGTCAGCCGACGTGGAAAAGGCTGCTGAACAGACGGGGGTCAAGGCTTTCGGCGGCGAAGGTAGGGCCCTCGGTCAGGAGGCTGACAGCATCGTGGCTGTGCAGGCTTTCCTGATGGCTCGCCAACACCCGGAAATCACCGATGCGGACATCTTTCAAAAGCTGCTCGCAGAACAGACGGGCGGCATCTTCGACAAAGATCGGGTTTGCTGCGTTCAGTTCGGCAAACGCCTGTTCATCCTCGCGCTTGACCATGACCTGCGTTTCTGTCGGCACGGCAGCACGGGCCATGTCGATCAGGTCTTCGAACCAAAGAACCGGTGCGTCTTCGGCCACTTCGACCGAAATGCGGGCCACCGACCGCTGCGAATGCGGCGTGGCCAGCTGGCCGCGGAATTGGCGGGCGTGTTCGGATAACTCAAGCGAGCAGGGGCAGGTCGAAGAGTAAACGTAGTCAAGATGCACGATCTTCTTGCGGACCCCGCCCCGTTCAACAAGTTCCAGCGCGATATCGTAGTATTGGAACCCTTCCAGCCCTGACCGCAGCGACCGGACCTTCATTGGGAAGGACAGCCGCATTTGAATGCGGGCGTCAAAGCTTTCCAAATCGGTCTTGTAGGCGTCCAGCGCCCGTTCGATCACTTCAAACGAAAAGGTTTCTTCGGCGTGTTTGTAGAATGTCCGCATGATGCGGGACATATTGATGCCCTTCTTCTCAGCCTCAAGGCTGACCGAACCGGTCACCGAGGTCTCAAGCGTTAGGTCCCCGTTGTCGCGGGTGTGAAACCGGATCGGCAGGCGAAAGTTCGAGATGCCGACATGCTGGATCTGGGTCTTGGCCCCCTTGATCAGGCTGGATGGCCCGTTTTGCAGGTCGGGCATTGAGGCCTTGTAGGCGTCATCCACCGCGAAATCTTCGGGATAGGCCCGCGCCAGCGCCGGATAATTCGACACCTCTTGGCCCGGGATCAGGCGCGCGACCAGCGGGTCAAGGGCGGTCACCTCTTCTGGCGTGACGTCGCTGGCCCAGCGGCGCAAGAGGTCAAGCGCTGCCCGCGCTTCTGCGCGGGACGGTTCACGTTCCAGATCACGGGGATGCACATTCATCGACAGGGCCCTTCTAAGGCAAGTACGGGAGGCATCATATGGCCCGCCGAACCCGAAAGTCCAACGCCAGATGCCAGTGTTTTGAAACGAAACGGTAACAGCATCCGGTTTCGGCAGCAAAACCGCAGGGGTTCGCGCAAAGCGCCGCGACGGTAAATCAACGGGATGATCCCCCGCCAAGCCAAGTTGTCAGCACTCGGGCCGTCTCGACAAAGATGGCCCGGGGCAGGCTAGATCGCCGCAATCCCCTGACGAAGATCCTCGATCAGGTCCTCTGTCCCTTCCAGACCCACGGAAAGCCGGATCAGGCCCGGCGTAATGCCAAGCACCGCCTTTTGGGCGTCGGGCAGGCGCTGATGCGTCGTCGTGGCAGGGTGGGTTGCAATGGATTTCGCGTCCCCAAGGTTGTTCGAGATGATCACCACCTCGAGCGCGTTCAGCAACCGGAACGCCGCCTCCTGACTTCCGGCATCAAGGGCCAGAACAGTGCCGCCTGCCCCAAGTTGCCTCATGGCAAGGTCATGGTGCGGATGGCTGGCCAGTCCGGGGTAGATCACCCGTGACAGCTTTGGCTCAGCCTCCAGCGCCTCTGCGATCTCAAGCGCACTTTGGGTCTGGGCGCGAACCCGCAGCTCCATCGTCTCGAGCCCCTTGAGCATCAACCAGGCCGAGAACGGCGACAGGGCAGCCCCGGTGTGCTTGAGGTAGGGCTCTACCGTCTTGCGGATGAACTCTCGTGTGCCAAGGATCACCCCGCCCAGCGCCCGGCCCTGGCCGTCGATATGCTTGGTGGCCGAATAGACGACAACATCCGCCCCCTGAGCGATGGCGTCGGAATAGACCGGTGTCGAAAACACGTTGTCGACGATGACCGTTGCCCCCACCGAATGGGCAAGGTCCGATACTGCCTTGATGTCGATGATCTCAAGCGTGGGGTTGGACATGCTTTCGAAGAACACCGCCTTGGTGTCCGGTCGGATGGCCGCCTGCCAATGGGCCAGATCGGTGCCGTCGACAAAGGTCACATCGACGCCGTATCGGGTCAGCACTTCTTCGAGGATATAGAGACACGAGCCAAACAGCGCGCGGGCCGACACGACGTGGTCACCCGCCCGCAACATGGAGGTCAGCGCACCATTGACAGCGGCCATGCCAGAGGCCGTGGCAAAGGCGTCCTCGGCCCCCTCAAGCAGGGCAATCCTCTCTTCGAACATGCGCACGGTCGGGTTGCCGTAGCGGGCATAGATGAATTCGTCATCACCGGCCCGCAAAAACCGGGCCTCGGCCGCTTCGGCGGTGTCGTAAACAAACCCTTGGGTGAGAAAGATCGCCTCGCTCACTTCGTTGTACTGGCTACGGCGGGTGCCGCCATGGACGGCGCGGGTGCGTTTGCTTTTGTCTTTCATCTTCTCTCTCCGGCCCGGGCAACTCTGGCCTCCGGGCACAAAAAACCCCGACACCGGTAAAGGTATCGGGGCTGTGCACCCTGAACCTCTTTAGCGGCATGTTTAACGTGGCCCGCAATCCGGTAACAAATCGCCACGAAAGCTGAATAGACCTGCTCTGGAATGAGGTCAAGCGAGGTGACCCGCTGCCCGCGTGGCCTCTGTGCAACGTCATCCAGACGTCATCGTAGATTTATGCCTACGTCGCAGATGCTGCCTAGCAAAACCACAACATGTTGTGGGGCTGACATGACTGTACTGGCGATTGACGAAGGAAACCTTCCTGAAGATGCCGCGCTTTTGCCGCATCTGGACCGGCTGCCACCCCGTGCCCCCATTGTCATAATGATTCACGGATTTCGCTATGCCCCCGGCCAGGACGGGCATGACCCCCGGGATCTTTTGTTCTCACTGACGCCCGATATGACCTCGTCCAGGGTTGTGAGCTGGCCCCGTCACCTCAAGATGGCAGGCGATGCCGGCCTTGCGCTTGGGTTTGGATGGAACGCCCGGGGGGCAATCTGGCAGGCCCATCGGCGGGCGGCGTCGGCCTCCAGCAAACTGGCAACGCTTATCACCCAGTTGCGCCGCATGGCGCCCGACCGGTCCATCCACATCCTCGCCCACAGCCTTGGCGCAAGGGTCGCATTGCACGCGCTGACGCAGGTGCAGTCGGGCGATATCAACCGTGTCATCCTGATCGCCGCCGCCGTGTTCCAGCGTGAAGCCCGACAAGCGTTGCAAAGCCCGGCGGGTCAAAGCGCCCAGATCCTGAACGTCACAGGGCGCGAGAACACGTTGTTCGACTGGCTTTTGCGGGCGGCCCTGCCCCATTGGGGACCAACACTTGGCCGGGGTCTGAACCAACCGGGCAACTGGATCGACCTGCCGTTGGACCGGGCGGCGACCCTGACCGCGCTGGCCCGCGCCGGCTACCGGATCGGGCCGGTCCTTGCACCGATCTGCCATTGGTCAGGATATCTTCGGCCCGGCGTCTTTGACCTGTACCGCGCAGTGATTGAGGATCGCCTAAGCATCTCCACACTGGCCGCAGCTTCCACACGCCGGGCCGACGACGCAAAAGCGGTGCACCCGGTCCGCCTGTCCCTTGCGGGGCTTTTGCCAGCTCGGGGCTAAGCTAAGCTCAGGTCTTGTTGGCGGTGGTGTCTTCCTCGATCAGGTAGCGTTGCAGACCCATGATCTGCACCCAGAGAAAGACGAACAGGACCGCGGGAAAGGCGAATGTCTCGAGTTTGACCCAAAGATCGGTGGACTGGGTCCGCCAAATCACTTCGTTTGCAACGCCAAGCACGGCAAAGAGGGCGGTCAACCGACGGGTCAGGATCATCCAGCCTTCGGCCTTCATCGGCAGGAACTCTGCCATGATCCATTCAAGATAGCTGCGCCCCCTCAGCAATCCGATGCCCAGGATGGCAGCCATACAGCCATAGACAATGGTCGTTTTCATCTTGAAGAACCGCTCGTCATTGAACCAAGCGGTCAGGCCACCAAAGAAGATCACCATGAAGGCGGTAAACACCTGCATGCGGCTAAGCTTACCGGTCATGGCCCAAAGAACACCCATGGCCACCAGAAGGATCGGCACAAAGATAAGGGTCGAAACGATAAAGCCCGAATACTCGGCACCACCCAGGTTGAATGTGTCGTCGCGGATCCGCATGTAGATCAGGAAAAACACAAGCGTCGGCCCCAGTTCCAGGACCTGCTTGAAAATCGGGTTTATCGCACGTTCAGCCATGACCCCTCCTACCCTCCGAATTCGACAAAGACAGCCCCCAAAGCGATCAGGCTCATCAGGATCAGGCGTCGGGGACCCACTTTTTCCCCCAGGATGAACCAGCCGATCAGGGCGGCAAAGACAGTTGATGTTTCGCGCAGCACCGCCGCCTCGCCGACCTTGTCGAGGTAGGTGGCGACCATCACCCCGCCAAAGCTGAACCAGGCAATGACCGCCCCGATGATGCCCCGCAACAATAGCGGCCCGGGGCGTGGCGGGTTGGCCATCTTGCGGTAGCGCAGATAGGCGAGTGTCGGAAAATCCATCGCGGTAATGAAAAAGAACCAGGCCAGAAAGGTGAACGGGTTGGGCGACTGCCGGATGCCCCAGGCGTCGTAGGTCGTGTAGATCGCGACCAGTAGCCCGCCCGCCAGCGCCCAGGCCAATCCGATCTTGAGGGACCGGGGGTCAATCTTTTCTTCGCTCAGGTTACGCAGGGCCAAAAGCAGGATTGCGCCGGACACCAAGGCGACCCCGAACCATTGGGCCGGGTTGAAATGCTCTTGAAAGATGAAAGCCGCAGCGGCGACAGTGACGATGGGGCCGGTCCCCCGGACCACCGGGTAAACCACTGTATAGGCGGCCCTTTCATAGGCCAGCGCCATTGTCAGCTTATACCCAAAATGGATGACCAGCGCACCCGCCAGGATGTAGGCCGTCTGCTGCGTGGGCCAGGGCACCATGAACAGGGCCACCGGCGCCGAAATCAGGACCAGACAGAAATCGATGGACCCGCGCGTCAGCCAAGGATCATGGGCCCCCTTTTGCAAGGCGCCGAAACTGGCATGGGCAACAGCCGACATCAGCGCCAGAAGCGTGGCGTAGAAAGCCCCCGTCGGCGTTCCGGCGATTGAGACGATCCAGTCGCTCATTCAGAGGAGAACCATTAGGTGTCCACTCCGACAAGGGCATCCGCGAACTCTTGCGGATCAAACGGGGCAAGATCGTCGATCTGTTCGCCCACGCCGATGGCATGGATGGGCAGGCCGAACTTGTCCGCCAGCGCCACAAGAACCCCGCCTTTGGCGGTCCCGTCAAGTTTGGTCATCACCAGCCCGGACACATCCGCGATCTTGCGAAAGATATCGACCTGAAGCAGCGCGTTTTGCCCGGTCGTGGCATCAAGCACCAACAATGTATTGTGCGGGGCGTCGGGATCCTTCTTGCGGATCACGCGCACGATCTTGGCCAGCTCTTCCATCAGGTCCGCACGGTTCTGCAAACGTCCCGCCGTGTCGATCAGCAAAAGGTCCGCCCCGTCAGCCTGCGCCTTGACCATCGCATCAAAGGCCAATGAGGCCGGGTCCGACCCTTCGGGCGCCGTCAGGACGGGAACCCCGGCTCTGTCACCCCAGATCTGCAACTGTTCCACCGCTGCGGCACGGAAGGTGTCGCCCGCCGCGATCACGACAGATTTACCGACCGCTTTGAACTGACTGGCCAGCTTGCCAATGGTCGTCGTCTTGCCCGATCCGTTGACGCCGACCACCAACACCACCTGCGGCTTTTTGGGATAGATCGGCAGTGGACGGGCCACCGGCTCCATGATCCGGGCGATTTCCTGCGCCATCAGGGCCTTGATCTCGGGCACCGACAGGCGGCGGCCAAAGCGGCCTTCGGCCATGTTTGCTGTCACCCGCAGCGCTGTGTCCACACCCATGTCCGATGCGATCAGCAATTCTTCAAGCTGCTCGAGCATCGCGTCATCCAGCGTGCGGCGCGGGATGTTTGCGTCTTCGCGGCCCAGCAGGCGACCCATGAGGCCGGACCGGGCTGCATCGGGCGTTGGGGCAGGCTTGGCCGCTGGTTCAGGTGCCGGTTTAGGGGCCGGATCGTGCCGAACGGGCTGGGCTGTCGCCGGGGGCGCAACTGGCGGTGTCGGGAGGGGGTCCACCTTTGGGGCTGCAGGCGCAGGCTCAGACTTGTCAGGCTCAATGGAGCCAGGCGCAGGTGTCTCTTCTGCTGTCACTTCGGGCGCAGTCACCTCAGAATTGGAGGCCTCAGTGGCGTCGGCCTCGTCCACCCCTTCCTCGACAATCGCTTCGAGCCCGGCATCCAGCCGGGAGGAGGAGGTAAACAACCGATCCTTGAGCTTTTTGAAAAAGGACATCGTCGACTCGCTCTTTCCTGACTTGCCGCCTTTGGGGGCCTAACGCACCGCAAAGGCCGCATCCCTTCGATCACCTAAACCCAGTGTGGCCAATTTGGAAGGGCCGGAACCAACACGGCAGCTGCGACCCCAAGTTTCGTTGCCTCGTGCCATCGGCGGGCCATAATGGTCCAATACCCGGCTTTGGCCTGACAAAGCGCAACCCAACCAAGACAGTGTCGATGCCCCGCCAGTTGCCTCTCTTTTCCATCGCCACGCTAGGCCCAGCTGTACTCATCGCGATTGCGGCGGTCTGGGGCGGGCTATGGGTCGTCTCGACACTGGTGGTCCTGACGATCCTGTCCAGCGCTCTGGACGAAGTGGTCAGCTTCGTCACCCCACCCGCCCCGGATATGGAGTTTCCGGCCGCAACCGGTCTGTCCGTCGCCCTGGCAATCGCGCATTTCGGCCTGATGATCCTGATCATCAGCGCGATTGCCCTTGGGGGCCATCTGGACGGATGGGAAAGGGCCGGGCTGTTTCTGGCGGGCGGGCTGTTCTTTGGGCAGGTCAGCAATGCCAACGCACACGAGCTGATCCACCGGTCGAACCGGTGGCTGCACCGGCTGGGCATGTGGGTCTATATCTCACTGTTCTTCGGGCATCACGCCTCCGCCCACCCGCTGGTGCATCATGTACGGGTGGCCACGCGAGACGATCCCGCCACCGCCCGGGCCGGGGAAAGCTTCTACCGCTACGCCCGTCGCGCCTGGATCGGTGGCTTTCGCGAAGGGTTCCGGTCCGAGACCGCGCGGCTGTCACGCCGGGGCAAACCCAGCTGGCGCAATCCCTATGTCGTCTACGTCCTCGGCGCGATACTGATGGCTGGCCTGTCGCTTACCTTGGCCGGGCCACTTGGCCTGATCGTTCACCTGGGGCTGGCCGGATATGCCCAAACCCAACTGCTGATGTCAGACTATGTCCAGCACTACGGACTGGTGAGGGGGCAAGGACCTTCGGGCAAGCCGCGATCCGTCGGCGATGCCCATAGCTGGAACAGCCCCCATCCCATCTCATCGGCCTTGATGATGAACGCCCCGCGCCACTCGGACCATCACGCCCGCCCGATGCGGCAATGGCCTACCTTGACCTTACCGGACGTCGCGCCCACCCTGCCCCACAGCCTGCCCGTCATGGCCTGCCTGGCCCTTAGTCCCAGACGCTGGCGGCGGGTCATGGACCCTCGCGCCGCCGTCTGGCGACAAAGGGAAGAGACGACAGGGAGCTGAGGGTTACAGCAGGCTGCCCTGCTCAGGCTCGGGCGGCTTGGGTTTGCGCGCTGGCTTGCCCCCGGTGGCCTGGCCCCCCACGGCCAGACGACCGTCCTTGAACTGCAGCTCCAGCACCTGCGCCTGCGCCGCCCCTGCCTTGTCCGTCACAACCTGGCCGTCGCCCCAGACCACGGCAAAGCCACGAGCCAGGGTCGCCTCATACCCCAGCGTCTGTCGCAACCGGTCCAGCCCGGCCAGACGGTCAGACGCCCGGGCGATCCGGTCCGTGACAAGGGTCGGCTGCAACCGGCCCGTCCGCTGGGCCAACCGCTCGGCCTGCGCGGCAAGGACACGGTTCAGCGCCGGAGCAAGACGCCCCGCCCATGAGGCCACCCGCCGATCCTCTTCGCCCAGCGCCCTGCGCAACAGGCCCGGCCTCAGCGACAGGTCAGCCAATTGAAGCGCCTTCTGACCCGTCGCAGCCCGCAACCCGCCCTTCAGCCTCTCGCCCAGAAAGTCGAGGCGCTGCCGGGCCGGTGCAAGCAGGCCATCGGGCTGCGGCAAGGCGCGGCCCAGGTCGGTCAGGCGCTGACGACGCTGGCGCACCCCTTGGTCAAGGCCCCGGTACAGGCGGGCGCCAAGGGCATCGGTGGTGGCCAACAGCTCCAGCCGGACAGGCACCGCCAATTCGGCGGCGGCGGTCGGCGTCGGGGCACGACGATCCGCGGCATGGTCGATCAGGGTCGTATCGGTCTCATGGCCTACCGCCGATATCAACGGAATGGTGCTGGCCGCCGCGGCCCGGACTACCATCTCTTCATTAAAGCCCCACAGATCCTCGATGGAGCCGCCGCCCCTTGCCACGATGATCAGATCCGGACGCGGCA
>Ga0209652_1000308_pt1 | contig 41563 bp, 40 predicted proteins | sample SaaInl74LU_5_DNA_FD_184641 | JGI IMG/M metagenome (GOLD analysis project Ga0209652, IMG submission 184641) | Marine microbial communities from expanding oxygen minimum zones in the Saanich Inlet - ESP_74LU_5_DNA (SPAdes) (version 2) | ecosystem: Environmental > Aquatic > Marine > Intertidal zone...
ACATTAGCAGGTAGATACCAAGTGTATAGAGACCCTTACTTCCCAGCAGGAAAAATCTTAATGGGACATAAAGGTACATCTTTATTAGACACAGGTTATGTATACGCACCATACGTGCCATTACAGTTAACACCTACAATGTATAACCCATTCAACTTCACACCAATCAAAGGTATCATGACTAGATACGCTAAGAAAATGGTTAACAACAGATTCTACGGTGTGATTTCTGTAAAAGGTTTACAATCTTTTGATATCTCAGAATTAAAATAATATTTTAATATACTGAAATATAATATTAAAGGGTTCCTTCGGGAACCCTTTTTTTATGTCCATAAGTGAGCACAAAAAAAAACGAGAATTAACTCGTTTTATAATTTTAGTATGTTTTAATTAAGATTGTTTTTCTAAGATAGTGATTTTAAGGTCACCAGTCCCTTTAAATATTCTATGGTATACCATCTTAGGGATTGTATATGTTTGTCCCTCTTGTAAGACCTGAGGTAGTTCTTCATCCATTTGTAACATCCATCCGTTACTCTGTTCTATAAAAACCTCACGAGTATTTAAATCTCTGTGCCATACTAATTCGTTAGAATCCACATCTTCAGTGAATATTCTTTTGAATTCGTACTTACTGATATTTTCCTGTTCGTATACCATTACCAGAACCTACCTGAAACGTTTGTACCGAAGTCTTTGTGTGCTCTACAAGCCCAATACCCAGCCTTAGTCTTATCTTTCTTCTCAGCACATCTATGTCTTGCAGCAAATGATTTACGAGCCCCTGGGTCATTCCATTTGGCTGACATATCAGGAGAACCGTAACTTATCTTTTTAACCTTACCTGTTTTAGGGTCTTTAACATAGACATACCATTTTTTAGAACCACCAGATTTAGGTTTATTTAAATCGATGTCCTTACCTTGATATTCTGATTCAGTAATCATAGGGAAGTCGAATGGTAATCTCTCACCTTCATAGATAAAAAACTTACCACGGTCAGATTCAAGGATTTCAATTTCCTCATCAGACCATTCACCAAATCCTTCAGTGTATAACTCACGAGCTTCATTGATAACATCAAAGTATTTAGGACTTCCGTATCTAAATATTGTTTCAGTTAATGATATTTCTTTATTAAAGTGATATTGTAACTCCTCAGAAATTAATGGTTTTGAATTATTATTCTCCAATATAGTATATTGTAACTCACCTTCTTTCTTTAGGTTTTTATTCGATACCATTGTTGGTTTATTACCTTTACCTGTTTTTTTATCTTTCTTCTCTGCTCTACGTTTCTGACTACACGCCTTCTTTTTATCTTTTGCAGACATCTTAGCAGCAACACCAGCGGCACGACATTTAGGATAAGCCCCGTCTTTTTCACCATCACCATCTTCGTCTTTACGACCACATGGAGGGTGACCACCACCTTTTTTGTTTTTACATATATTAACCCACGGACCTTTTGGTTGTTTACTACCCTTAGGTTTCTTTTTCTTACCAAACCAAACGGCTAAATCTTCACTAAGTAAACTTTCGATGTTTAGATTCTTATCCATAGTACGTTATTTTTCGTTAATTACATAAAAACTAATACTTTTCTTAGTGGTATTAATCTCTCTATTTGTCTTTAATTGTAAATCTAAGTGATATTCTTTGTTTGGAATTAACATTGAAGTATCTAATAAAAAGAAGTTATTATTAAACGTACGACTAATGTCAGTAAATGGGATTACATCGATAGATGTTTTACCCTCTTTAACATATAATCTATATTTTAAGTTATCTATTTGAACCGTCGATTCAAACATAAAAGGAACTTTAACTTCCACATAAACTTTTCTAATATCCCCTCTAACGATTTTTTCTTCTTTTTCTAAACCATAGAATGAAAAACTATAATCTTTAGGTGATAATTCATCGGTACCGATTTTAAAGTATTCCGAAGAAGGTCTTAATGTAAATTCCTGTTCAACAGTAGAAATTGAATAACCATCAATAAATAATCCTTTCCAATGGTCAGATAATAGTTGAGGTGCTTTACAATCCTGTTGACCAATCGTTAAACTTACCTGATAAACGCCTTTAGTAATATGTTCAGATTCTAAATCTGAGAATAAAAGTTCATCACCATTATAGATGTCCACTTTTGGTAGGTCATCTAAATTTGCAGGTTCATGTCCTTGGTTAACATAAAGTATTAAATTTCTTGTAACCCCTTCATAGAAATCATTACGATTATCTATAAAATGGTCATTAAATGTTGTTTCTAAATAAGGCTCAAAGAATGTCTGAGTATACTTAGTGAAAAAAGCAACACTTCTATATAATTCTAAGGTATTTGTTAATTCGTATGGTAAGTCAAAAGAGACACCTAAACCATAGTTTGTTTTATCTCCGTCTAATATACTATTAACGTATTCTGTTATGTCTATTTCTAAATTTTCATCACCGTTATCAAAGTGTTGTAAACCAATCACTTTAGATTCGTCTTTACCACCAACAATACTCCACGGAGTATTTGTATTTACGTTAAACCAATTAGAACCAATATCTGAATAAGTTTTTTGTAATGGATAGATTTTTGAAGTATCAAAATAATCATATCCCGTTCCCTCATCCCATTCTTCGGTTAATTCAAAAACTTCAATATCAAATGATGAAGTTCGTTTAGTACCGATTCCTGTTAATTCATTAAAATATGTTGATTCTGTAGGGTTAACAGTATTAGTTAACTTTAGTGTGTGTTTTTCTATTCTTTCTCTATTGATGTAACCACTTTCAATTCTTTCAATTAAATCGGTTAGGTCAATCTGTAATAAGAATCTACTGAAGTTACCACCATAAAAGATTTCAGTTACGGGGTTCTTACCTGTATTAGCAAACGAATCACTAATGATTGTATTGTTCTTACTAAAATATGATTTAAATATAGACATTTATTTTCTTTTTATAATAAATATCCAGTAATTAGTTAATTCTATTTTTCTGTGAAAGGATATTCTGTTTAAAGTTTTGGAACTTATCTTCTAACTTCGCTTTGATGGCTGGTTGTACCACACCAGACTCAGCAGGATTGTGAACGTGACTAACCATAAAAAGATACATCACATCTAAAAGTTCCTGAAGTTCTTCACCTCTAACTAATGAATAGGTATTTGGATAAATACTCGTTAGTAGTTCGTCCTGAGTAATCTTATAATTCGATACCTTCGAGAAATCAATCCCCTCAGAATTTTCAGGTACATTATTACCGTAAGCAATTAGAAAGTTATTGTCAGAGACTGAGATGATATTTTTAGATGGTTTATCATCTTTTATAATATTTGTTGGTCTAATATATGTTACTTTCTTAGGAGTTTCGTCTTCATCTAAAGAATATACTAACCCATAAGATTTTCTACTTTTAATTCTAATCTTATCTATAAATCCTGAATAATCAGTATTGGTGATTAAATCATTATATTGTTGTCTAACAGGTCTAAGATATAATGGATATATTGAGGTCATTTTTGCCGGGTCTTGATTTGAAGGGTGTTTAATAAACCCATCTAATGCGTCAACACCTGACTTACCAGTATTTATAATTCCTTTAATTGCGTGTCTTATGGACATCCCTAAATCATCTAAAGATGGTTCAAATATTTGTTTGGTATATAATAACTCTTTTTCGTCCAAAACGGTTAAGTTATTAAAGTATATTGTTTCTGTTTGTCCGTCTTTTTTCAATGGACGATAAACATATATAGTTCCCGTATAATTACCATTTACTGGCGTTAGACTTTCAATGTAGTATTCAATTAAAACTTCTAAGTGAGTAAATCTAGTAGTTTCTACAGGTTGTTCGTCACCCTCTTTATATGTGAATGTTTTATCAAACTTAGAAACTTGTAAAATTGCTGGATTATCATCTCTAATGGGTTCATTTAATTTGGTTGATATTTCATCATCAACTTTACCAGCACGAATAACCACGGCATTATCAGACCATATAACATCAGAATTAACTCTACTTGAAATTGCAAAGTCATCAACTTTAGGAATTGCTCCGTTATATTTTTCTTTTACGTACTTACCATTTTCTTTTACTAAGTCCTTACCTTTTTTGTATTGTAATCCTTCTCTAGATTGTGATAACTTATGTTCGGCACTCGTACTATCATTGAAACCTCTATCTATAACCGATGAAGGAATATAAAACCCATCTACGAAATCTCGGTCAGGGTTAGAAAATATAATATTCACCATGTCTCCCACTTTTGGAATCATAGTAAATAGGTTAGGAATTAACGGTCTAAATAAGAAAGGATTGACAGAAATATCCCATTTGTCTTTACCTTCTAAATCTACATTACCGTCATATTCTGTTGAGAATTTTTTTGTGGATATAGCAAAACTTTGTGGGTCAACAATAATACGACCCAGTCTTAATGGGTCTAAATTATCGGTAACAACACCTGTGTAGATTATTCTTTTATCTTCACTATTCATTTACTCCGTTTTGTCTCTCTTTTATTTCTTCAGATATCAGATAGTAATATTTTTCAACATTATCTAAGTGATGAGACAATTGGAGTATTAGCGTTTTAGTATCTTCAAACTCTTTCGTAAGTAAAGTCGCACCTTCCATAAGGTCTTTATTACTTTTTTTGTTCGCTGATTCCGCTAATTCAATTAAATCTGTGATATCCATTAGTCGAATGTGGTTAAAATAACTCCTTTACCCGTTACAAAAGGTGTGACTACGGGACCTAATGGGTGAACTCCTGTTGCTGGTTGCGATACAAATTGTACCGCCCCATTCTCAGTCATTTCTTTCATTAAACCGTCAACCATCGCCTTATGTTGTAATACATGTTTATTTGGTGAACCGTCAGGTAAATCACCTACATTATACCCTATCTTTTGTAGGTTTTCGATACCATTAGTGAATGAACGAGTTGAACTCGCACCTTCTCTAATATATGCACCATACAGTAGTGGAAAGGGTACACCTAAAGGTATACCTGTTCTTAGGTTAAGTAAAGACATTAATGCTCGTATGATACCCGCACAAGAACTTAAGTCATTTTTCATAAATTTATTTAAGGCAGTTATTAATGCCAATATTAATGCATATCGGGACTTAAATTGTTGTGTTGCGATTTTCTTTATAATTTGAGTAATTAATTGAGTTAAAACCTTTTTAATTTCTTTAAATAATTCTTCCTTATACATATCGAAAACTCTCTTTGATATTCTCGTCATAAAGGTCTTATTATTATTTACAAAATCAGTTACGTTTTTTGCCTCATCGGTTACTGAATCGATACCACTCTTTAATGCAATGAACGGTAATATCGTTTTTGGTCCCATAACCTTAGATATGATTGTCTTAGGTATTTGTTTAAAGATATCCGTATTAAAGTTTAAATTGACGGTAGGAATATCAAATCCACTATCGTCAACGTGAGAACCTAAATTATTTAAAAAGTTATCCACCACTTCATTATCAGATATACTATCAGAGTCTAAATCTAACAACATATCTATAATTAAGTCAGGATTCATTTCCGCTTCGTAATTACCACAATCAGCTAAACGATATAGTTTTTTAACTTTAAGATTAAAGTTTTCTTCTATATATCTCGTATCACTATCGTCAAAATCGAAACTTAATTCTTCGTCTTTACTAGAGACTGTATCAATCAAACCTTCCTTTATCAAAGAATCTGATTCGTAGAAATCACTACATAACGCAGCAATCGCTTCAGTAAACTTATTTAATTCTGCAAATGAATTAACCCTTTTTGTTGAAATATCGACAGAAATCATACCGAATAACATATCCATTAAATCGGTCATTAACTCCTTAGTATTGAATAATTCAAAAGAAGAGTAATAGTTAGAAACAAAGTCACTAACCGTTATATCTTTAAATTTCAACGTATATTCTTCATCAAACTGGTCATACCCTAAGTCAAATAGAGGTAATCCATTATGTGATACATAGGTCTCTTCCGCTCCGTTAATCCTTTCAAAAATAAACTTATTTGTTGAAATTGGGTAAGAATTGTCTGATGTAGATTTTTTCTCATACATAAGTCTACCCTCAGTAGAAGATGGAGATACCTTTAAGATATCGAACATATCGATTCCTTCGGCAGAGAATTTCGCTTCAATACCGTTTAAACTAAGGTCGGTTTCACAATTTAAAGACCTGATTAACTCCTCGATAACTATTTTAGTAATTCTCGGAGCATCGTTCGATATCTTTTTTATGATTTTTTTAATTAGGGATTTAGTTGCATCGGGACCACCACCTGTAGATTGTATTAAAGTGTCAAGTAATTTACTAATAAAATCTAAATTCGCACTTTTACCTGGTCCATCACCTAATAATTGTTTAGTTAATTCATTACTGTTTAAATATGGTGATGAATTAATATTAAGTGATAGGTCAGCGTTATCTGATAGTGATTTAAGAGCAGTCTGTAATGTGTCAATCTTACTACTTAAATTTTTAGTTTTACTATTTATATCTGACATTACATTTCATAATTGGTAGAATCAGAATCGTCAGAATTGACATCATTCATCATCTCCTTAAGCATTTCTTTATCCTCATCAGTTAAAACACCTGAAACATCACCACCTGATGCGTCACTTGCTTTTTGAATGACTGTTTGTTGTAACTTAGCTAATGATAGTTTCTTTTCTAAAACACTATCGATTATCTTTTGTTGTTCTTTAATTATAGGACCTAATAGAGTTAAATCTTCAGGTGCTTTCATGAACGATAACATCTTGTTTTGAATTCTAATCGCAGTATTTCTTTGTTCTACAGATTCATTGTAAATTTCCTGTAGTAACGCCATTAAACTTTTTTGATTAAAAGTTATCTCTTTTTTTGTTGTTCTTCCCATAATTAAATAAATAGATTAAACTTTAATTACTTTTAACATCATCTCTTCATATATCTTACGATACTTCTTCATTGATGTTCTAATTTCTTTAGTCGTCATCGATGTCATATCACGTAATGAAAGTAGTATTAAGTTCTTATTGAACTTCTTTCCGTCACCACCTTGGAATATATGTTCGTAGTTAGTAAACACTTCTATTAAAGCATACCCTAACTTTTCTTCATTCTTATTTAAGTTAGTTACCTCAATAAAGTCTTCTAACTCCCTTACTAAACGAGTGACTACATCTTCGTAGTCCAATGAGTCATTATGTAAGTGATAGGTCATATCCTCTCTATTCTCTACTGACGTAGAAATGTCTTCATATGAAATCTTACGATTCTTTTCTTTATTATCTTTCTGTATTGACCCCATAAGATAATTCTTACATATAGTACCGAAGTAAGAGTATGCCTTAGTTCCTTTAGCTGGGTCAAATTTGTCGACTTTAGTAATCAAAAAAGATGTCACATCACTGTGTAGACCATCAAAGTGATAGTCTGCACGGTAAAGTTTGTATCTTCTGATAATACTATCGACCATTTTACTTAACGGTTCCCTCAGTTGTTCTCTGAAAATCACATTTCTTTCTTCAGGGTCGTCAGTTGCTAAGTAGTCTACTACCGCTTGTTCTTGCTCTGGTCCAAAGTAATTTTTATTCTTTCTAGGTCTTGGCATATTATAAAGTTATACTTCGTAGTTTATTTCTCTGTTATCAGAGAAGAAGTATTCCTTCTTTGCCGTTTCTAACCAAAACGCCGCCTCTTGAGGTGACAGTTTTGAATTTCCGTTTTTATATAACCAAAACAATGAGCCTTTTCTAAAGTTAGTATGTCTATATGTTAATTTTGGTATTACATATACCGTTTTAGATTGGTGTGTTAGTCTTAGTAAAAATTCATATCCGAATGATAACTTAATGTTTGACTTTAAACCTCCGATTTCATTGAACACCTCTGTTTTGATAACTAACCCACTAGTTTGGTAGTTCTCATAAGCCTTTAATGATTCATTATCTAAATAACCGATATCTTCAGTTAGGTTCATTGCCCATACTGATTCATTCGTAAAAGAAATGAACTCTCCTTTATTATCTGTGTCCACAACTATCGGTAAGAACGTATCGATTTCAGGATACGCATTAATATGTTCGATAGTATTACTTACATATGTGGGTGTTAGTTCATCATCCACCTCTAAAATAGAAATGTATTTAGATTCAGATACTGACGCACCTAAATTAATTTGTGAACAGAAATCGCTTTGACCCTCATTCAATAAAAGGTTTGTCGGTACACCAAAGTCGTAGTTAGTTAAATACTCGACTAAGTCTTTATTAGGTGTATGAATAACTGTAAGAGTAAACTCAGTTACTGTTTGTTTTTTTAGTGATTCAACTGCAGTATCAAGATTATCCTTAATGTCGTTAGTTAATTCGTGTATTGGTAATAATATATTAATCATTTTGTTCAGTTTCTAGTTCGTTAAATTTATCGACTGTAAACTCTAATTGAGTTTTTCTTTCTTCTCTAATAGTGTTAAACACACTTAACACGTCATTTGTAAATGTATCTAAAGTAAATTTCGATACCGTTTCTTCCATTTCAGTATAAACTTCATTAGGGATTCTATCTTCTAACCACCCTCTGAATACTGCAGCTACTAAATCTAAGATTTGGTTTGAATCTGTAGTCCAAATACCATTATCTTCAGTTAACCATTCAGGTTTAACATTTGGTACTTTACCAATTACTGGTACTCCTGATTTCATAGACTCTAATGGGAATGTACCGAAACCTGAGATATCATCAACCCATACAGATAAACACGATTCTCTTAGTGACATTGCAAATTCTTCCTGTGTTAGATTTCTCATATCTCTAAACGTAACCCACTTATATTGTGGATACTTCACATAGAAAGACTTAATTAGTTTCATTGTGTCTCTTTGGTCTCTAGTGTGAATTGCAATGATTGGTTTTTGTGGTTTATCACTTTTAGTGAATACCTCAGAGATTGATGGAGTAATCACATTAACATCTGTTTTTTTGAACAAATCATTAATGAATTGTTTCTGTTCAAACGTTGTTGTAATCGCTCTATTAAAACCAAATGAACTCCACGTCGCACCAGGTTTTAAAGTCTCAAAGATGTAGTCGTATGATTGACATAAAACCACTTTGTTACACGGCATATCCGCAATTTGTTCCATTACGTGAGCAAATAACTCAGGAATTACAATTAAGTCATCAGGTCTAACCTCTAAGTTACCTTCTTCGATAGAAACAACAGGGGTATCCTCATAAGAAAGTGGTAACCACGAAGAAACTCCTCCGTACGCCTTCTCTTCAACGATAATACTTGCGTTGTATTCATTTTCGTTTAACACCCTTACGATATCATAAGCGTATTTTATGGATGCCTTTGCATTCCCTTTTGTGTCTTGAACGAATACGTAAATATTAGATTGTAACTTATCTAATCTTTCGATTGATTCTTGTAAAATTTTAATTTTATCCATTTCCTATTGGTTTAATTATGTTATAGTGTAATAATGTGTTAAATGATAATTTAAATGAAAACGGCATTTTCTTAAAACCATACGAAAGTCCCATAGCACTATCGATATCTTCACTACCCTTTTCTTCCATAACGATTTCTAAAACGTACTTAAGTAGTTCATACTTAGAAACATTTAGACCTCCGTCTTCAGTCTCTTCAATTTCTTCTACTGTTCCGTCATCGTTCGTAACCTGAACTTTAACTTTTCTTGGTGGCATTTTCACTGATTCATGATATTCATCTAAATCTAAGTAATACGATATACCGTCCACATCTAAAGTGAAATTTGTCATATAAGAACTCATATTTCTAAATCTTTTAACTCAATTAATTTTTCGACTTCAAAATCAGAAGTCACTTCCTTATTATATTCTGTGATTACTTTAACCACTTTTTTGTTTTCAGGTTTTGATTCCATAATAGTAGGATTACTCGTTATCCATACATCACAGTTATCCCACATTTCTTCAATCTCACCTTCCTTATAAAAACGGTAGTTATCTACATAACAACTATTTTTAGATAAGAAGAATAAAGATGCTGGTTTACCCTTACCTTTTTCATCCGAAACTATAGTAAACTTATAATCACCATCCCTCATTAGTTCGGCAAGGTCATTAAATACACCACTATAAACAGGTGCCGAATGTCCAAATATTTCCATTGCAAATTCAACGAAAAGAAAGTATTTCATTTCATCCTCACTTTGAAACTTAAAATGGTCCATAAGAACATTAGTCGTTACAGGTAATACCATATCATATTCAAAGTTCTCATCTTCACCATCTTCTAATTCTGATTCGATATAGTACTTTCTATATTCAGACGCAATCTTAGCGTTTGTGTCTCTTAATACTCCCGTTATGTCTATAAAAATAGTTTTCATTAAATAAATTTAAAGTTTTTTTTCAAAAAGTAAATATGGTTATATTTACTCGTATCTTTTTAGGATTTTTGAAATCAATGGGTTTCTAACGATATCATCATTCTCAAATTCAAACACACCAATATCAGGTAAGTCTTTTAATTTCTCAAAAGCATCGTATAATCCTGTCTTAGTTTTATCCCTATATCTATCGGTTTGTTCTAAATCTCCTGAAATAAAGAATTTAGATTTAAACCCGATACGAGTTAATAATGTTTTCATTTGGTTTGGGGTTGCGTTTTGTGCTTCCTCAAAAACTAAAATCGCATTATCAATGTTCATACCTCTCATATATGCCAAAGCAAATACTTCGATGAAATTAAGTTCCTTTAATTTTTCTCTTTGTTCCTTACCGATTATTTTATTTAAAAGGTAATATGTGGGAAAAATATAAGGGTCTAACTTATCTTCAACACCTCCTGGTAATGAACCTAACTTTTCTTCAGCTTCGACCGCTGGTCTCACAATTATAATTTTTTCATATCCATTATCTTCACTTGCCAGTAACTCAACCGCTTTCATCATCGCGATATATGATTTACCAACACCTGCAGGTCCTGAACAAATTGTGATTTGATTTTCTCCTAACGTTTCCCAATATCTCTTCTGAGCTTCTGTTAAGAATTTTCTCTTTGGTGATTTAATTATTGACTTAATTAGTTCTTTTTTAGTCATTCTATGAACAGGTAACTGTTCTCCTACTCTTTTTTTTCTAGCCATTCTAAATCTATATGTTGTTTATTCTTAGTATTAATATCGGTCAAATTCGACCATAATCAATACTTCGTAATATCTGTTTTATTTCCCTGTAGAACCAAACCCACCATCGCCTCTATCAGTATTAGATACTGACTTAACTTCGGTTAGGTTGATAGTCTTCTTTGTTAATACAGGACATACTACTGCTTGTGCAATTCTATCCCCGTGATTAACACTAACAGTGTCATTTGACAGATTTACTAAGATTACTTTTACCTCACCAGTATATCCTTGGTCTACAGTGCCAGGTGTGTTCAATACACTTAGTCCCTGTTTTGCTGCCAATCCACTACGAGGTCTTACCTGTACTTCAAAACCTTCAGGTATTTGAAACTTAAGACCTGTCGGTACTAAGAATCTCTCTAAGGGTTTTAATGTTATTGTTTGGTTTAGGTTAGCTCTTAAGTCAAATCCACTATCCCCTTCATAAATGTATTCAGGATTTTTATTATTTGACTCGTTAATAAATCCAATGGTAGGTTTAACAGATACTTCCTCATTAAGAAGGTTCTCTAATTCTTCAGACATCTGAGATAAAGAATTTACCATATCCTCATCATCTCCACTATCTAAATCTATACCACTAAGTGACTGACTGTATTTCTTAGTTACAATTTCAGTCAATCTATCTAAGTTGAATGTGTTATTACCCATTATTTGTTTCTTTTTCTTCTAAAATTGCTAAGTCAGTTGCTTGTTTAAGTATCTGACCTAACTTGTTGGTGTACCAACGATTTTGTTTATCGTCATCGGGTTTATCGTGATTTAAAATCGCTTGTGACTCTTCTTCTGTAAGTTTCACTCCGTTTTGTAGTGCGTATAATAAACTTCTTTCACCCACTTTAAGTGAGATAATATCTTCATTATATTCGTAGTACTTACCTAAGTTGTTAACGTGCCACTCACTTTTACACGGTTTAAACAAAAAGGACTTCCCTATCTCAGATAGGAAAGACACTTTAAGTACCGATGATACGTCCATCTGCATTTCTTTTGGTATTACCTTATTCAGGTATACCGCGTATTTTGCAACCTTAATACTATGGTCTAATAATCCACCAGGAAAGGCATTATTCATATCTTTCATTGGAGATGCTGGTGATAAAAAGTAATCCTGACCCAAAAAATCTAACAACTCCTTAGTAAAAAGATTGTATTTTTCGTTAGACTCTTCAAAGGTCTTAACGTTTTTAGCCAATTTATTTTTATCGAGTTGCACCATTATTGTCCGTAATATTTAGGTGTTAGTGTACTACTAATAACATCTTCATAAGTTGCTTTAGTAATTGTTAGTACTTCAGACCCTCTACTGTCTTCACTACGGTATTTAGCAATGACTAACATCGCTTCTTCTACGGAACTAGCCTCAACTAAGTAACGTGATTTTTTCATTTTAGGATTCCCATCAGAATCTAAGTTTTCAGTTTCGTACCCTACGGTAATTGTGTAATTTATCATCTTTTATTTATTAATTAATTGTTTATAAAATTTACTTCTTTTCTTAGTCGTTGTTTTTAAGTGGTACTTCTCTTTAACTGTTTCGTAAAGATTCTCTCCCATCTTTTTAATCCAATCAGGATTCTGTATTAACCTATTAAGGTGAGTGAACCATTGTTTATGGTTTTTTGATGGAGACACTAATAATCCATCACCACCTTCAACAAACTCACCGTTCTTAATTGCGTTAGTAAGAATGGACGAATATACGCCAATATCTTGAGCAATTATAGCTTTTTTGTAAAAACCTGCCTCAATAATTTTAAGTTCTGATTTTGTTAGGTTAAAGTCGTTCTTTTCTAAAGGTGCTAACGCGATATCAAATTTTGTGTAACCTAATGCGTATTTGTTAACAGGTTCCGTCCATACTCTTCTATATGGTTGATGTCTATCATCGAACGGAATGTCTCTATTGAACTTAAGTAAATGTTCTTTGTAATCACCACTAACCGTATTTAAGTTATTGGTTAATACGTTCTCATAGAAGAACCAAGCAGTTTCCCACGGTCTAATAGGTCTTTTAATTGCCTTACCTTGCTTTATCTCAGTAATCGTTCCTCGGGTATCATAACCACATAAAACAGTCTGATACTTACCCTTATGTTTTGATTCTAATCGGTTAACTGTTCCCTCTAATAATTTAACGTCAATAGCGTGTGATGAACCACCTAACCATCCAATACGTACTTTATCAGATTCTTCAGTTTCTCCTTTAAATTGAGACTCTTCAGGGTCAATAGAGTTCTCGATTACGATAACATTCTTAATCCCTTTTTCTTTAATCTTATCCGCTAAAAGTTCTGTAGTTGTTGTGATATAGTCACAAGCTCTTGCGATTGATAGGTTATGTTTTGCATAACCACTTTCTTTAAATTGTTTTTGAAGAGGATGTCCTACGGGTAGAATCCAATAGTCATCGATATCCATAACGACTTTAGTTCCCCCATCTTGAATTTCCTTAATCTTATCTAAGGTCCAACTCAAAGGTCTTCCGTTAATAATTTCTTTGTGAAAGTGAACGATATGGTAATCACTAAAGTTTACTCCGTCAATATTATCAAAGAGAATATCAACAAAGAACTCATCCTTATAATGATTATTTAAGTAAACGTGAGGGTCAACAGACCTGTACTTTCCTACACCACTCGTATCCGATGGTAGTACTAATACCTTAATTTTATCTGACATATATTGATAGTTATTTACCTTAAAAGTAAATTAACACATTCAATAAGTCAAAAATTATTTCATTTTTCTAACGTCGGTAAGTTTTCCGATAAACATAGAGTCACCAACTCTGATTTGAAGATTCTCATCGATTTGTTTGTTACCATCCATAAGTTTAGCAACTTTACTCTCAATAATTTCATCTAAGGTTTCCGTAATAGTTTCTCTTATTAATGTTTTTAAATCGTCATTATTAATAGAGTTATTAGTGACCTGTGGTGTGTTTACCGTTTCTTTGATATTTGTTCTTTGTCCTCCTGATGTGAATTCTGATTGTTGTTCCATTTTCTTAGCAACCTCATCAATAAACCCCGAAGGTAATTCATTGGTATAGTCGACAGTAGGAATTGGATTTTCCATCATTAATTTTTTTATACTATCAGGTAGTTTCGACCCTTTTATCTTATCTTCTGTGATATTAGCAGATACCGGTCTTTGATTTGTGTTTGGTGAGGTCATTTGACCTGTTTGTGATGGAGGTGTTTGAGTAGCGTTATCCACTTGCTCACTTAGTTTTGTCGTGTCAATGTTACCTTTACTGTAACTACCGTTATCGACTTTGTTCATTACTTGTCTTGCCGCTATAAGTGAGTTTGTTAATTTGTCAAATCCTTCCATAATACTTGTTTTAAGAAAAAATAGTTAAAATTTCTAATTAGTCAAACTTTGCAAGCTCAAATATTTGAGACATATGTTTATCTCCATTAGGATTAAAGTATGGACGAGCAGTTTCGAAGGTTTCCGTTGTCGGAGAAAGACTATTAATTTTATCTAATCTAAATAATCTCCATCCTGGTCTGTTTTCAGGAGTATCCGAAGAACCCCTTACTTGCCATGCTCTAACAACAACATTACCTGACTTATTGTGTGGTCCGATTGCTACTGCTTCGATTTCTCTATATCCTTTATTAATTGTTTGGTCACCAGCATAGTATATGGTAACGACTTTTCTATTACGAATTGCGTCAATTACCGCATCACGACTGATAGCTTCTTTAAGTAATACTCTTTTAAGTGACTCTATTAAATTCATTAGAAGTTTGGATATTGGTTTGAAGGTCCGAATTCGTTAGTACTTGTATTTTGACCTCTAGTTAAAATGTCGGTCGTACCACCAATAGTACCAGTGTCTCCCTTACCTTTATCATCACCATCAGATAATGCGTTAGGGTGTGAAGAACCATATGCGTTAGATGGGTTGTAAGTATTCGCAGACGTTAAATTTTGTCTCGATAAGATGTCAGTTTGTGAACCTACTGTTCCCGTATCCCCTTTACCTTTATCATCTCCGTCCGACATTGCGTTAGGGTGATTTGTACCGTATTCATCAGACAATGTACCATCGTACTCATTAGACGACATAAGTGCCGCTCTTTGTGCGTCTGCTATTTGTGTTAATATTTGGTTTGTTGTTGGCATAATAATCTTTTTTTTATAAATATCTGTTCATCATTTTTAACGACCTTTTTATTTCTTCCGATAGTCTACTCATATCTACTGACCCCGCCTCACCATTTTTTTCGTGTGACTTTCTATATGGGTTTTTCTTACCTGGTGTTAGTTCAGTCGCTCTTTGTGCTGACTTCTTTTGTTGTTCGATTTCCTTTCTTGCCTGTGTAAGGGTTTCTTGTACCCACTTAAACATAACATCACCACCATTTAGTTTGTAAGAATCTGAATCTGTTTCACTATTAATAGTTTTAAAGTCGTATAATAATCTTTTCAGTTGTTGATAAGTCATTACTTTTTCATCAACTAATCTACGGAGCCTTTTCATACCAACCCCACTAACGTGACTCATCGCCTTTAGTGTTTGGTTTAGGTGGTCTAAAATCTTAGTTGGTATATTAAACTTCTTATCTTTTAACTGACTATTCATTATTTGGTTAACTTTGAAATAATATATTTTTTATCACTATCCGATAAATCCATTAAGTGTTTTAATTTTCTATCTAAAATTGGATTTGAGGTGGTTTCACCCTCTTCTTCATCTACAGGTGAGATAATATCACTCGATTGTGATTTAATTTTTAAAAGTTTGTCAACATATTCGTCAATCTGTTTCTTTGAGATACTTTCAATAATTCTAACTTTATCATCACTATTTGGAATATAACCCATTTTCTCTAATCTTTCTTTTGCTGAGAATTCATCAAAACCTAATTCGTCCATAAAGTATTCTAATGCCTCATCGTATGTTTTGTTTGAATCCATAGTGTCTTCAAACCCTAAAGCATCGTCCATTTCAGCTTCACCCCAATATCTTCTCATATAATCACCTTTTTGGAATGGAGGTTGTGTTGCAGATTTAACTGTCATATCAGAAGTTTTTCTTGCAGTCACACTTTTAGTTCTAACGTCTTTAGGTACTTTTGAAGTTGGTATTGACCCGTCAAAGTCTACTAATTCTTCTATATTCTGTTCTTCTGCCTTTACAGGTAGAGACTCAAAATCAGTTTCTTTAGCGAATTCGTCCGCCATTTTACACCATTTTTTCTTTTCTTTTTTACTTAGTGAATCGTCATTACACTGTGCGTAAAAGTATTTCTGTTGTTTTTTTGACTCAAATTTTTCAGTAATTAAGTCGATTAATCTTTGGTCCATAGATAAAAATTCTTTAATTATAAATATCAAACAAATTTAAAGATATTTATTAATACCATGAGTATAACAAATAAATATCAAAATTCTGATTCTCAGTTAGGGATAAACCTTAATAGGGGATACTTTTATGATGTCACCCCACAAGTTAAAAATATAAAAAATATGGATTTATTGTATAGTACAACACTATTTGATACTAATCTATCGATAGATGTTAATCCTAATGATAGAGAAATTAACTACATATCTGACCCATCATTAATGGATTTAACCACAAACATAGTTGGAAAATTCGGTTTTGATAACGGTAAGTTTTTCAGATATAAGTTCAGAAGACCAGGTAGAAGTATCTTTGATAATATTTTAAATGAGGGTTGGACGGCAGAAACGGCACTTAATTTTGACTCAGAAACCAGTAGTGGTTTTGATGTTTTTTATTATTTAGGTGTTGCACATGCAGGCTTAGATGACGTTTATGAGGACGGAGTATTAGTTGAGGACAATAGTGAGAAACATAAAGAAGATTACCTACATAACAATTTAGCATTCGCATTTGACGAAAACAGAAGTATTGTTGTTCGTTCCGTAAGATATATGGAGGAGTGTTATGATTGTGGTGAAAACCCAACGAAAGGGGAATATGTTTTTGAACACAAATTTAATAAACCAATTTGTACTGATGACATTTCTAATTTTGCAGTAACGATTGTTTTCGAAAGAGATGGAAATATCGTTCAAGGAATGTGTAAAGAATTAAATACCAAATTCATTGAGAGTGTTTCTGAAAGAATGGGGACATTAAAAATATACGTTAATGGATTACTATATGGGTCTATTAAAGATTTCGAAGACATCATAACAAGAAAGACAATTAACACCCCACCAGTAATTGATTTTGTTCAGGGTTGGGGATTTTCAGACGACTATAGATTGTCTGACGATTATAATATGACAGGAACGTTTGAGGGACATCAACTAAGAGGAAGATTCCATACCAAACCATTAGAAATACACGAATTAAGACATAACTATAAATTATTAAGAGACCAATATAATATTACTGATTGTTTCAGTATCGGATGTGGTCCAAACTTCTAAAATTATGAAAAAACCAAATAAATCACCTAAAGTACAAACTAAAGAAACCGACTTAACATTATCAGGTCGTTCAACTCCAAAGGGTAAATCCAGCGGAAATACTAAACCAACAACTGAGTTTTTGAGTGACGATGTTTCAGGAACAAACTATAACTTAACCACAACAACGACTGTAGCTCCGACAACGACTACAACTACTGAGGTTCCAACAACGACGACTACAACTACTGAGGTTCCAACAACGACGACTACAACTATCGACTATACGATATTACCGTATCTACTCATAACAACAAAAAATGTTCAATCGTTCCCTGGTAGTGGGTTACCTGATAATTATATTTTTGGGTTAAAGGATAGTAATGGAGATTTTGTGTATAGTGACTACGATATTAAATGTATTGTAGAAAATATCCCTACAGGGGGGTATGGTGCATGGACCATTGGTGTTGAAAACAATTCTGACGAGTTTTTATCTGTTGGGGATAGTGAATTAGTTAGGTTTTCCGCTAATACTACTGAAATACTTGAAGAATTTAACCATTCAGCTAGAGGTTATTACATTGATACCGAAACAAGATTTAATAATATTATTGATAAATATATCATTAATATTGTTGATGGTGAAGTTGTCTCTATAGTGTCATTTGAAAGTATCGGTGACGTATCAGGGTGTAATTTACCAACCACTACAACGACTACGACAACTGCGGCTCCGACAACGACAACTACGACAACCATAGATTCGAGCAGTATTGTATATCAATTATATAATAGTGTTACCCCTGCAAATAGCAATACCACATATAACTTTTCAACTATGACGACACCTTTAGAGGTTAAATGTGCTTGGGACCACTTTCAGAATAATCCAAATGGTGTAGGTGGTAGTGTTTCGTCTAATACCACACAAGAATCTATGAATGATGGTGATTATATCAGTATTGGAGATACTATGAACTATGCCAGTACTAGTAACCCCACTGGTGATGGTTATTACTCATATTGGGATGCGAATGGTTATTTGGGGAATCCTGATGTATGGGCGATAAAGATTGAAAATGGGGTGATAGTCTCTATGGATAGTTTTTCATCATTACCTTCATGTGATACTACGACAACTACAACAACTGCGGCTCCGACAACTACAACTACGACAACCATAAATTCGAGTAGTATTGTATATCAAGTATATAATAGTATTAATACGGGAAATATGACTTATGGTTATACCAATTATGACTTTTCAATTATGACGGCACCTTTAGAAGTTAAATGTGCTTGGGACCATTTCAACAGTTTAGGTACTGGTGGTTATACGTCTGAATATATGGTAGAGACTATGAATGATGGTGATTATATCAGTATTGGAGATACTATGAACTATGTCGGTACTATTAACCCTGTCGATGATGGTTATTACTCATATTGGGATGCGAATGGTTATTTGGGAAATTCCGATAATTGGGCAATAAAGATTGAAAATGGGACGATAGTTTCTATGGATAGTTTTTCATCATTACCTTCATGTGATACTACGACAACTACAACAACTGCAGCTCCGACAACGACAACTACGACAACTGACGATGGTTTATATGAATTCTTTATGTCCGAGCCGGTATTGACTGAATCGGAACTTTGTGATAAATCTTTTAACTTAGAGGTTAAACATATGTCTGCCGATGGTAACAACTGGAATACGGGTAGTATAAAAAATATGGATGGTAGTAATTATTACTTACCAACTGACAATGTTAATTATTGGGTGGTAATCGCTAGAGTTGATTTATCACCACAATTACATAACGAACCAGTTAGTTCTGTGGATACCACATCGGTTTCTCCAGGGGTTTACATAAAGAAAATAAGAATTCAAAATTACTCAACAACCGGAGCTAAAGGTTATGGGGCATACGGATGGATAGGTAGTGACTGTCCTGTACCAACAACGACAACCACAACAACTAATCCGGGATAACCAATATATAAACTAAAAATAGTTATGGAACATTATATTAAACAGAATTCGACAGAACCATTACTGGTTGTTACAATATATAACGATGAAAAATACTTTAAGGAGCCCTTTCAAGATAGAATTGAAAACTCCGTAATATCTTTCACAATGCAAGACGATAAGGGTGCGTTTAAAATATTAAACGCCCCTTGTTATTTAATTAAAAATGGGGAAGATTACGACATCGTATATAAGTGGACTATGAAGGATACTAAGACTAAAGGGGTATTCAATGGTAACTTCACAATACAGTTCTTAGGAGACGATTACGATGTGATGTCTCAAACTATTTTACCAATCAAGGAAGATTTATTAATTAATATTATTTGATTTTAATCTAAATTTTATTATTTTTGTATTTGAATGTTAAGGGTAACCTACACAACTAAGTGTAGTGAAAATGTCCCAAACGGAAAAAAATACAAAATATGGTAACTACAGAACAAATCGAAGAGTTCTTACTAGGTGAGGACCCTGAAAAGTACATTGTAGCGTTAGAGTACGACTACAGAACAAATAAAATCTACAAAATCATCCAAGACCCTGTTGAGGGTAAAGTCATTAAAGTTGACAGTTTCATCCCATTTGCTTGGGTTGGAGATTTACGAGCAAAGAAATTTTACGGAGGGTCAAAAGCACGTCAGAAAGAGGCAATGACAAAGAATGGTATCACCATTGAAGTGTTGGATACGAAAGGTGATGTCAGAATGGAACAAGGACTTAGGTATATGGTTAAATCCACAAAGACCTATTCTAATTTAGTAAACTTTTTCAAGCAGGGAGGTTTAGACCCGTGGTCTCGAGATAACTCAGACTCAATTTCTATTCTACCACCTGTGGAGATGTACTTAGTACAAAAACAAAAACGACTATTTAAAGGATTTGAAGAATATGACGAACTACATCGTTTCGTATTCGATATTGAGACCACAGGACTTTCACCTGAGGATAGTAAGATTTTCCTTATCGGAATGAAAGATAACAAAGGGTTTCAGGAATCATTGGCCGCTGAGAATGAGGACGAAGAAAGAAAGATGATTATAGACTTCTTTGATACAATCGATAAAATTAAACCAACACTTATTGGTGGATACAACTCAGCATTTTTCGATTTTCCATTCATATTACGTAGAGCGGAGATATTAGGATTAGATATTAAGGAGATTAGTAAAACCTTAAACCCTCAGAAACCATTACGTCAGAAAGATGGTATGCTTAAGTTGGCAAATGAAATGGAGGACTATACTCAAACTATGATGTGGGGGTATAATATCATTGATATTGCACACGCGGTACGAAGAACTCAAGCAATTAACTCAGACATTAAGAGTTGGTCACTGAAATACATCACTCAGTTTATTAAGGCTGAAAAACCAAACCGTGTATATGTACCCGGTGATAAGATTGGTAAAATATACTTTGATAACGAACAATATTACTATAACCCTACTAGTGGTGGTTATAAATTAATTGGTGACCCAGGAACTGAAAATCTATTACAGAGATTCCCTGGTAAGTTTGAAATAAAAACAGGTAAGAACATTATTGAAATGTACTTAGATGACGATTTATATGAAACTATGGTTGTCGATGAAGAGTTTAACCAAGCAAACTTCCTTCTTTCTAAGCTGGTACCAACTACATATGAAAGACTATCGACTATGGGAACTGCAACATTATGGAAGATGATTATGCAGTCGTGGTCATACAAACACGGTTTGGCGATTCCATCTAAAGGGGAGAAGAGACCGTTTACTGGTGGGTTGTCTCGACTATTACAGGTTGGGTATTCTACCGATGTACTTAAATTGGATTACTCGTCACTATACCCTTCTATTCAGTTGGTTCACGATGTATTCCCTAAATGTGATGTTACGGGGGTAATGAAAGTAATGTTAAAGTATTTCCGTGATACTCGTATTATGTATAAACATTTGGCGGCAGAACACTATAAGACGGACCCAAAACTATCGTCTCAGTATAACCGTAAACAATTACCGATTAAGATTTTCATTAATGCATTCTTCGGTTCATTATCAGCACCTCACGTATTTCCGTGGGGAGATATGGATATGGGAGAACAAATCACCTGTACGGGTCGACAATACCTAAGACAAATGATTATGTGGTTTATGGATAGAGGTTATGAGCCATTAGTAATGGATACGGATGGGGTTAACTTCGCAGTACCTGAAGGTCGTGACGAACACAAATATGTGGGTAAGGGATTAAATGGTTTGGTTAAAGAGGGTAACGAATATTCAGGGTCAGAAGCTGATGTTGCTGAGTATAACGATATCTTTATGAGAGATGAGATGGGGTTAGATACTGATGGCCAATGGCCAGCAACTATCAATTTGGCTCGTAAGAACTACGCACTACTAACGGACACAGGTAAGGTTAAACTAACAGGTAATTCTATTAAATCTAAAAAATTACCGACATACATTGCAGAGTTCTTAGATAAAGGACTTAGAATGTTATTAGATGGTGACGGACATGGTTTCTTAGAGTATTACTATGAGTATTTGGACATCATATACAAAAGACAAATACCGTTGTCTAAGATATCAAATAAGGCGCGTGTTAAGCAATCGGTCGATGATTATAAGAAACACATCTTAAAAAGAACAAAATCAGGTTCCTTAATGTCCCGACAAGCACATATGGAATTAATACTACAACACGATATTAACGCGGGATTAGGTGATACCATTTACTACGTTAATAACGGACAAAGAAAGTCTCACGGAGATGTTCAGAAAAAGGGTGATGTGGTTAAACTTAACTGTTACTTTATTCCTGAAGCGGATATCCTTAAGACCCCAGACAAATTAGGTGAGTACAACGTACCGAGATATATTGCCGCGTTTAATAAACGTATTGAACCGTTATTAGTTGTCTTCCCTGAAGATATCAGACCTGAAGTGTTAGTTGAGAACCCAAGTGATAGACCATACTTTACACGAACACAAACCGAACTCGTTAGAGGGTTCCCTAGAAAAGAAGGTGACCAAGATACGTTAGAGGAGGTATTAACATTATCTGACACAGAACTAAAGTTTTGGAATAGTGTGGGTATCGACCCTTACTATATGTATGTTGACGGTACTTTAGATATGGTGGATAATAAAGTGGTTAGTGATAATAAGAAACTACTCACAGACTATGTGTTACCAAAACCTAAGGAATACAATAGTGGTCAAGAATTTATTAAACAACGAATGATTCAGGAACGTATTAAGAAACAGGAAAAACCTACACCACAACAATCACTTAAGTTTAATTAGTAAACACAAAAAAAGGGGTCATTAAGACCCCTTTTTTTATTATATATGTGGTTATTAAATCGCAGTAAACGGACCTTGGAATGGTCTGTACTGTAATGTCTTATTTAAGTTTTCTGCTTCAGAAGCTCTTCTTTCTAACATTTTGTCAGGTCTCAGTCTTTCTAAACGAGTTTGTAGTTCTTCGACTAGTTTCATTTTTTCATCTTTACCTTCAGTTAATAAAGAATCATATTCTAATGAAAGTTCAGAGTCAGGGGTTTTTAAGTTTCCACCAAACTTACCTCTAACACGTCCTAAAGATTCTTTACATATTGCGATGAAGTATTTTCTAACCCAGTTTTGTGCTGGTTTATTAATCTCTTCCCACGATAAATCTTGAGTCTCCACATCTGAAGGTAATTTGATAACGTCAGGATTTTCTTCCATACATTTCTCTCTATCTTCTGTGTTATAGTACCAATACCAAACTTTAGATTGGTTGATTGATTTAGAACCAAAATCGAACCTACCACCAGGTACGTTCATAAGGTGGATGTATTTACCACCACTCGGAGCGGCAGTTACACGATATGTTAAATCTCCACCGATAATTCTATTCTTAAGGTTTCTGTCTTGCATTCTTAAAAGAATGTCAAACGCTGGCATCATATGGTAACTTCCTTGGATACCCATTTGGGCGAATCCACCACCACCACCGATACCTGCACCACCTAAACCACCGAATCCACCCATAAATGGGTCAACTAATGATTCATTAAGTTCTGCACGGGTAAACCATAAAAGTTCGTTTAACTCGCGACCTTTAGGTATTTCGTATATCTGTTGATTTGTTTTTAATTCGATAAAGGCTTTCTCTAATACCCAATCACCACCAGTCTGTAAACCAACGATTTTAGAGTATGCGTATGTGAATTGTGTTTCATAATCCATACTTCTCGTAGTGAACGCTCTCGTTAATGATTGCTCATCAACATTAAGACCGTTTAATGAAGTCCATTGAGACTCTATTAACCAATCCTGTATGTATTGTTCGTATTCTGATAGTGAAAGTTCTAGTAAAGAATCCATTTGGTCGTCATCCAATTCAATTTGTCTGATTGGTGCACCTAATAAGTGTAGGACCTGTTTGTATAATTTACTTTTGTTTTTGGAATTTATAACCATGGTATCTTTTTAATATAAATATCTTTGTTTTAAATAAACTTTAGAATGTTCTTAATAATGTCAAAGTTTTCATTTAATGAATCTACCCCTTTTTGATATTTGATTCCTAATTTAGAAATAAAGTAAGACCCTTTAAGTGGTTTAGCCGATTTAGAATCTACTAAGATTAATGAGTTTTGTTTTACAAAGGCGATGAAATCTGTTTTATATTGTTTTGCTGCACCGACACCGTTAATGAAGTGACCATAGTCAGATTCTTTGATATCCGTAAATGGTTTAATTTGAATTGTATACGTTGGTATTGTAACAACATCTTTGTAGACTACTGCGTCAACACCATTAATCATATCATCGACAACACCTGAACCCCCTACTTTAACAACATTTAAACCATTAAATAGGGGACAATCTTTTAGTAGGTTAATACTCTCCTCTTCGGTTTTTTCACCTTTAACTGATGTCCTGTCTATTGTTGGTAATACGATTGACATATAAATTTCACCATCCTCAGAAACGATTGAACGGTAATTTTGTCTAAAAAACTGAATGAATGTTGAATATATTAAAGGTAACGGTTGGTTAACGTTAATTCCTGAATATTTTAATAATTTAGACATCAAAACAAAGTTTGTATTAATCCTATTAAGTACAGGGTGCCAAACTCCGTCAGTTGTCCACACCCCCGTTTTTACTTTACCCTCAGAGTCTTTGTCTGTTTTCCATTGGTTTGTTGGTGTATATACGTGTTCTAACACTTTGTTAATAAACACTCTCCAATCACTATTATAACCACTTCCGTAGGTTTTCATAATAGACTGAGCAGTATCACGATAACTGTCTTTGTAACTACTTTCCGTCAATAACATACTTAATTTTTTCATTCCGTCTCTTTATAATAAATACTTTGTAAATGATAAACGATTTTTAGAAAAAATACAGGTTTAAGTTTGTAGTAATGAAGATTTATTGTATATTTGTAGTGAACAAAAAAAGACAACTATTATGACATCAGCAACAGAATTTATATCGGAATACAACGGAAGCAACTCATTTCTTAACTCAGTTAAAAGTGGTTACAGTAAGTATGGTCGTCTTACACCAGCTCAATCTGCGGCGGTTATCAAAATAGTTAAGTCAATGAAAGAAAAAGTTAAGTCTATGGCTCCGATTGAAGTTCGTAAGAATATCGAACAGATTATGGAGTACAAAGGAAATAATAAGTTCATCAAAGACTTACAGGAAAAATACGAAAAGTATGGTAAGTTAACTGAGAAGCAAATCGATGCAGGTCTTAAGTCTATTAATCGTAAACCACAGAACACGGTTAAAGAACCGATGAAGCTACCTAAAAACCAAACAATCAGAATCCGTCAGTACATTGCAAAACAAATTAAAGAGGATAAGGATTTAAACTTCTTACCAATTCAGATTGAGGTTTCTCACCTAATTGGAGCGTCTAGAAAGGCACTACACCTAAGAGGTAAAATGTCTACTGAAGTAACTACTGAGTGTCGTTGTTGTGGTAGAGGATTGAAAGACGAGATGTCAATCGCAACGGGAATGGGTAAAACGTGTTCTAAAAATATGGGTGTTGAATACGCAAAGAATCAATCTGATGTTGATAGATTTAAAGAAGACCTACAGAAAAAAGTTGATGAGGTTGGTGTATTTGACTTTTGGGTTCCTAAGTCTCAGGTTTCAGAATGGGATGGGGTGTATAAGTTAGCAGTTAACAGTCAGTTTCAAACTTACGTTAACTCTTAATAGTGATGATTATTTGGTCACCTTCTTTTTTCACTTTGAAATTAGGGGGTGATAAATTTTCATAGTACTCTTTATAATAGTCGACTTTTTCATCTTCGTCCATTGTCGTATCTTCCTCTTCCGATTCGTTAAGTGATGATTCTATTTTTTTGATGGTAATGTCAGTATCCACAATTTCACTATCCCAAACCTTTTCTTTGACTAGTTCTAACTCATCGTGGTATGTGCCCTCACCCAATAATCTATCTTCAACGGAATTACTACTATATCCTTCAACTTCACCACGATATAGGTATGTTCCCGATTCATTGTAACCCGCATTTAACTCTACCTCAAATGTAAAAAGTTTAGGGTCCTTAATAAAAGTACTATCGGTATGGTTTACTGTTGGTGACTGTAGGAAAGACGCTTCAATCTTATCTCTAATTTCGTGGTACCTGTCAAATCCAACACTATTGGTGTTAATCCCAAACATCTTTAACGTTTTAGTGATTACCTCAAAATGTTTAGAGTTGTCACCATCATATTTAGAAATCCCCATACTACTAAAAACTTTAGATAGGTAAGGAATGACTTTGTCGTATTGAAGGTCATTGATTTCAGATAATATTTTACGTCTAAGACTATTCATAGTTTATAAATAGTTATTTTTTAAGAATAGATAGTAAATCTTCCATAACTGAAGTTCCCATTTCGTTTTCATTATCCCCCATAACGGTATCGATAACGTTTTTCTTTCTTTGTAGTATGTCGTAGATTATCATTTCGATAGTGTTTTCAAAAATAGGGTAAAATACCGAAACATTAGATTTTTGTCCGTATCTATAGGCTCTATCTTCGGCTTGTGAATGGTCAGAAGGTACAAATGATAGGTCATTAAAGATTACAACCTCAGCGGATGTTAAGGTGATACCTACCCCCGCAGCTTTGATATTCCCGACAAAGACATCTATTTTATCATCATTTTGAAATTTATCGACAGACTCCTGTCGACTTTGTTTTGTCATTCTTCCGTTTAACATAACAGACCTCTTATTGTATTTCCACGCAATTTCTTCTAACGTTGCCGTAAAGTTTGTAAAAACAATTACCTTTTTTCCTTGCTCCAACGCATTGTCTATTAATTCGTAAGTTGAAGGTAATTTTGATTCTGCAATAATTTGTCGAGCCATCATTAACTTTGAAAGTTTCACAGATAGTGATTTTTTCTCATTTGAATCCTGTTCCCACTCTAAGTAATCACCAATTTCTTTTTCATACTCTTTAGATTTTAAATTCAGATATACGGGACTTATAATTTTATCGGGTAAATCTAATATATCTTCTTTCATCCTTCTAAGTACGTGAGGTTTAACTCTATCTCTAAGTTCTTCTAAATTTGATGCTCCGTTTACGTTCCATACCTTACGTCTACCCGCCATAAATTGATATGCGTCACAATATCTTTTAACAAATCCTGCCCAATTAATGGTTAATGGAGAACCTACTAAATGTAGTAAGTTAAAATAGTTAATCGGTCTTGAGGTCATTGGGGTTCCTGTTAATAACCAAACCTTTCCAACCTGAGAAACTAAGTGGTTAACTAATTGCGTTCTCTTTGCTTGTTTGTTTGAGATATAGTGTGCCTCATCTATTAGAACTAAATCAAATCCTTCATCTAAAAATTTAGATTTAAAATCGTCATCACCTCTTTTTGGTATCTCGTGAAAATTCTTAATAATGTCGTAGTTGATGATTACAAACTTACCATCATCCCATTTTTTACCCTCGACAATACCAACAGATTCGTCAGTGTAGTTTTCAATTTCTCTTTTCCAATTCAGTTTTAAAGATGCTGGACATATGACCAATACTTTTTGTGCTCCACTTTCGATTGATGCGATTACCGCCGATGTGGTTTTACCTAACCCCATATCATCCGCAAGTATGTATTTATCGTTTGCCAATAATTTTACAATAGCCTCTTTTTGATGTTCCATTGGTGGTCTATGAGAATATGGTTCCCAATCAACCTCAACTTTTCTTTCATTACTCGATAGTATGTGAGACTTTGGAACCCATATAAACTCTAAAGGACTTTTATCGATAATTTTACCATATATGTGGTAAGCCTTATCAGTCTGAGTCAATAGTTTCTCAATATAGATTGATTTTGGTGATGTTGGTAGTAGCCTCTCTTCTCTTAATTTCTCACCGAAGTAAGGGTCAATATCTACCCACTTACGGGCCACCTTAGGTGTTTCACCATTGTTCTTTATGATATATTCTGCTTGTGAGCGTGAAGGTTTGTATCCTTTAGTAAAAAAAAGTTTTTCTTTACAGGATAAAATGTAGTTGTTACCACCTTCATAAGTTTTTAATATTTCTATAGCCTTTTGCTCAGGAATCATAAACGCATATTGTATTATATAAGATAAACATATAATTAAAAAGAATCAATAGATATTTATTAGTATGAGTAAAAAGAAACAACCAATAAATAGAATGGGTAAGTTCTTTGGTTACGATGATTTTAATTTAGAATTATCGATGGGCGAAGAGTGGTTACACGGAGATATGAATTTCACTTTAGTTTTATTTAGAGTGGACAGAAGTAAGAGTGTTGATGACGTATATGGTGAATCGGGTAAGGGTGAGATTAAATTCTTTTCCCCTGTTGAGTTCAAAGGGTATGTTCAGATTGCAGGACCTGATAACAAAACCTATTCTAATGGTTTAGGTCGTTATTTGGAGCCAGGTAATATGACCGTTTCTTTATATAAACATCATATGGAAGAGAAAGACATTGAAATTTCCTATGGTGATTATATTGGTTACTATGAAACTGAAGATAGAGTAAGATATTATGAGGTCGCAAATGATGGTAAAGTAACATCAGATAATAAACACACATACGGAGGATTTAAGGCGTTCTATAGAACAATACTTTGTACACCTGTTAGTGAAGACCAATTTAAAGGAATGTAATTATGCCATTACCAAAGAAAGTAAAAAAGGATATTAACGTTTATCCGTCGAAAACATTATTAGAAAGGAGAGAGCAGATGTTGGAAGAAATTACCAACCAAGACACTAATCTACCTGAATCTGTAATGCACGAAGACTTAGATTTAGGAATGTTGGAGTTTGTAAAAGAACACCTACGTTTCAAAAGTGACGGTAAGTACGTTAATTTTATTGAAAAGATACTTTCTTTACAAAGATGGGCTGAGTTATCAAATACCTTTGACTTCATCAATAAAGATGAAAAAATGCAACTACCTTTTATTACTGTAGTTCGTAAACCTGAGGTCCCTTATGGTTCTAATCCGGCACTACAATATACAATTCCCGATAGACAAAGTTTCTTTTATAGAAGGATATCTACATGGGATGGTAATAGATTAGGTGCTGATGTATATAAAATACCTCAACCAATACCTGTCGACATTTCTTTTGATGTTGTTGTGGTTTGTAATCGTATGAGAGAACTAAATGGTTTTAATACAAAAGTGATGCAGAAATTCTCATCTAGACAATCATACACAGTCGTTAAAGGTCACTATATCCCTTTGGTTTTAGAATCGATATCTGACCAATCACAAATAGACTCAATCGAGGGTAGAAGGTTCTATCAACAGGTTTACTCTTTTCAAATGCAAGGATTCTTAATTGACGATGAAGAATTTGAAATAGTACCAGCGATTAATCGAGAGTTAATTATGATGGAATTAGGTGCTGACGTTAAGGGTAATTCATCGGTAAACACATTTAAAACTATTAAACATAATGTGGAGATAAATGCTGAGGTATTTACGGGTGATTCAGTAACCACCACATTTAAGGTTCAGAGAAAAGTCAATAACTTATTCTTTGTCGAGTTAAACGGAATTATTTTGGTTCAGGGAGAGGACTACTTCCACAATGGGAATAGTTCTAATATTATATTCTCAACCCCACCACCATTAGATAGTAAAATACGTATTTCATATTCTTTTGATAATAATTTTGTTGATATTGATGGGTCACGTCTATCTTTAAGTAAGGATATTATAGAATTTGAAGATGGTGTTTATGAGTATGATTTATCTAAGCCTATCCACGACATTATATTAGTTGATGTTGGAGGTATGATACAATTAGAGAATGATTATTATACTTTTAATATTGATAATAAAAAATTGACGGTTAATGAAATACCACCATTAAGTACCCCACCAGTTAAGATGAGTGTGGTATATCTAACAAAATCTTAAAGTTCCCCGTAGATATCTGTCTTAGGTTTACAGTTTTCTTCTATTAGTTTTTCTATGTATTTAAACATTTTTAGACCTTCACTTTTGCAATGGTTTTTTAGCATTGAATGGTGATGTTCACTAATCTTTAAGTTTTTGACTATTTCCTTGTCCATTTGTCGTTGTATGAAAAAAGTATGAAAAAAAACATACTACCAATAAATATAATGGATTTATAAAAGTCTTTTACTAAAAAAATAAATATTTATAGTAGTAAAGAAATAAATTACATAATATAAAATTAAACAATAATGGCAAATTCTAACAGAGTTTTCGTCTCACCAGGGGTTTATACATCAGAAAAAGATTTGAGTTTTGTATCTCAAAGCGTAGGTGTATCTACTTTAGGGTTAGTAGGTGAAACAAAAAAAGGTCCAGCATTCGAACCTGTATTAGTATCAGGTTATAATGAATTTAAAACATTATTTGGAGGACAATCACCTGAAAAATTAGGTGAAACTTTAAAATACCAATTACCGTATTACGCTAAATCATTCTTAAACCAATCATCTCAGTTATTCGTAACTAGAGTGTTAGGATATTCAGGATATAACGCAGGTGATGCACATGCAATCAAAACTATCGGTTCAGTTGATAAATTCAAAACGTCTAGCACTCAAGAAGATATCTTTGATGTTGAGTTAGCTGGTGGGTTGTTAGACTTATCGTCTGTAACATCAGCACAACAAGCATTTTTATCAACAGTACTTGAAGCTAATGACGGTTCAATGTCTTCAGTTGAAGACTTCTTCAATGGAGCTATCAATACTACAGAACCTATAGTTGTAGGTCCTTATGATACTACGTTCGATTGGACAACATTAGGAGTAACAACTGTTGGTCTTACAATGTATAATATGAGTGATTCATTATGGGCTTTACAATCTTGTGGTGATTCATTAAATGACTCAGGATTGTCTTTCTATGGTATTAAGTGGGATGACGCAGGTACTGACAAATTTAAAGTGATAGTACAAAGAATTGGTGTTCAAAGACACGAGGAGTCTCACGGTAAGACTATCGCAATTTTACGTTCAAGAGCTGAATATACAGGTGATACATTAAATCATAAATTAACATCACCAATCACAATGACTAGCTCAACTGTTGAGACTAACAGTATGGGTGATTTCAAATTATCTATGAGTTCAGGTACTCAATCTTTCTCATATACGTGTAACTTAAGTTCATCGTCTAAAAAGTTTATCACTAAGGTAATTGGTGAGTCTGCTTTTGATAAGAACGCTGACTTATACCCAATATACGTTGATAAAGTATTTGATAGTTATTTAACTTGGTTATCATTAACAGGTAAAGTTCAAGGTCTTTCATTAGATATTGAGTCAGTACAAGACGGTGACGACTTCCAAGAATCATATACTTCATCTGTTACACCATATGTGGTATCAGAAGTAAGAGGTGGATTTGTTTCGGACTTATTTAGATTCATCACAATTTCTGATGGTGATTCATCGGCGAAAGAAGTAAAAATATCGATTGTTAATATTAACATCGAAAAACAAGAATTCGATATCATCGTAAGAGACTTCTTCGATACGGATGCAAATCCTATCGTATTAGAGAAATTCTCAAGATGTTCAATGAACCCTGAAGTACCAGGATACGTAGCACGTAAAGTAGGTACATCAGATGGTGAGTACGAATTAAAATCAAGATACGTTATATTAGAATTAGGTTTAGAAGCACCTTCAGATTCTGTACCAGCAGGTTTCAGAGGTTATGAAGTTAAAGACTACGGTTTTGCTACCTCATCTAATCACGATATTAATTATAAAACAGAATATTATAAGGCAGGTGACCAAATTGGTGTTGATGTTAACGGTAACCCAATTCAGGTTAATGCTGATAAAATAAGAAAAGTATTTATGGGTGTTTCTGACACAGTTGGATTTGACCCATCATTCTTTGAATTCTCAGGAAAATCAATCTCAGGTGAAACAACTAAAGGTTTCCACTTATCGTCACAAGCTGACTCTACTGAGTTTGATACTACACCTGAAAATTTCGAAATTAGTGAAGGTAACTTTGAAAAGGCATCGGCATGTAAATTTACATTAGCACCTGTAGGTGGATTTGATGGTTTTGATATCTTCAGAAAAGAAAGAACAAATACTGACCAATATATGATTGGTAAAAATTCATACATTAACTCAGGATTTGATAGTAATATCGGTGAGTCAGATTACTACGCTTTCTTAGATGGTATTATGACATTCAGAAATCCTGAAGCGATTGACATTAACTTATTCTCAACACCTGGTATCAACTTCTTCGACCACTCATCGTTAGTAGGTGAAGCTATTGATATGGTAGAGACAGAAAGAGCGGATTCATTATACATTATTGATTCACCAAACAGAGATAGTGTTGACGAGATAGTAGGAGACTTAGAAGATATAGGTTTTGATTCAAACTACTCAGCAACTTACTGGCCGTGGATTCAAGTTAGAGATACTGAAAATTCAGTACAGGTATATGTATCACCAACAGGTGAAGTTTTAAGAAACATCGCATTAACTGATAACATTGCTTTCCCATGGTTCGCGTCAGCGGGTTACCAAAGAGGTTTAGTAAATTCAATCAAAGCTAAAAAGAAATTAACTTTAGATGAGAGAGATGCGTTATACGTGAATAGAATTAACCCAATCGCAACATTTGCGGATGTAGGTACAATCATTTTCGGTAACAAAACACTACAGGTTAGAGAGTCAGCGTTAGATAGAATTAACGTAAGAAGATTATTACTACAAGCGAGAAAATTAATTTCAAACGTAGCGGTAAGATTGTTATTCGAACAAAACGATGATGTTGTAAGAAATGAATTCTTAAGTTTAGTAAACCCAATTTTAGAGAATATCAAAAAAGAAAGAGGTTTAACAGAATTTAAAGTTGAGGTTTCTTCATCACCTGAAGATATGGACAGAAATCAATTGTCAGGTAAGATTTATATCAAACCAACAAGAGCACTTGAATTTATCGATATTGAGTTCTTAGTTACACCAACAGGAGCATCTTTCGAGAACATTTAATAAAAAAATATAAGAGGGGAAGTTAGTTCTTCCCCTTTTTTAAAAAAATAGAAATGGAAAAAATTTTATTAGAAGAAAATATTAAAAGACTAATGGAGATTATGGACATCGAAGTAACCGAAGGGTTTGACGATGAAGGTAATCCTGATTTTAAATATTATGCTTTTGATTGGGACGATAACATAATGTTTATGCCAACAGAGATTATGGTTAAAACATTCGGAGACCAAGAAATAGGAATGGGTACTGCTGATTTTGCAGAATACAGAAGTCAAATCGGTAAGAATGATTTTGATTACAAAGGACATACAGTAACAGGATTTGCTGATGAACCATTTATTAACTTTGGACCTGCGGGTAACGAACAGTTTGTAAAAGATTCATTAGTTGCATCAACAGGACCATCGTGGGATGATTTTGTAGAGTGTATTAATGGTGGTTCTATATTTGCTATTATAACGGCAAGAGGACACAACCCTGAAGCTTTAAGACAAGGTGTAGAGGAGATAGTTAGAGCTGGTAAGGCAGGATTATCTATAGAGTCTTGTGTTGAGTCACTAAAAAGATATAAGGGAGTTATTGAAGGTAACCCTGATGAGATGTTTAGCGAGTATTTAGATATGTGTAAATTCCATCCTGTATCATTCGGAAAAGGTAGTGCAGCTAATCCTGAAAAGGATAAGATTATCGCATTAGAAGGATTCATAGAACACGTCAATAGATTATCTGAAGAATTAAAGGTAACTATGGAGTTAGAAAATGACATCCAAAATAACTTCGTACCAAAGATAGGGTTCTCAGATGATGACAAATCAAATGTGGACAATGTAATGAAGTACTTAGATGATAAAGACGGTGAGAGTAACGTAAATGTATACTACACCAAAGATGATAAGGTAAAGATGTAATTTACCTTACTAGTATTATACTAGTATTATATATAAACTAGTTATACTAGTTATTATTTATACTGGTTATATTTATATTATATACTGGTTACTAGTAATATGTAGATAAAAAATGACAATGTCAAACAACTTAGAGAATATTTTTAAGAAACTTGATATTTATAAGTAAATAAAAAAATTAATTAAAAGAAATACAAATGGCTGATTTATTAATGAAAATGCCCGTTCCTTACGAACCAAAGAAAAAGAACAGGTTTATTTTGAGATTTCCATCTTCGTTAGGAATTAACGAGTGGTATGTAAGTACAACATCTAGACCCTCAGCTAATATAGGGTCAGTAGAGATTCCCTTTTTAAATACTTCTACATTCGTAGCGGGTAGATTCAACTGGAATACCTTAAACGTGACGTTCAAAGACCCAATCGGTCCATCAGCGGCACAAGCACTTATGGAGTGGTTTAGACTACACGCAGAGTCTGTTACAGGTAGAATGGGTTACGCTGCAGGGTATAAGAAAGACATTGAGTTAGATATGTTAGACCCAACAGGTGTTGTGGTAGAAAAATGGATTATCCAAGGAACGTTCATTACAGATTTAAACTTTAATGACTTATCATACTCTGATGAAGGTTTAGCTGATATCTCAGTTACACTAAGACCTGACAGATGTATTTTAGTATACTAAATAAATAGCCAAATAGATTTACCCAAATATGGGATAAAGACCCGAATTATAATTAGTTCGGGTTTTTTATGCTTTACATTTAGGTTATGGGATTTATATTTAAAACAAAAGAATTAGTATGAATGACGATAACTATAGATTAAACACCGCATTTGATGTAATACCATTACCATCTAAAGGGGTATTTTATAATGATGGGAGAGACTCACTTAAAGTTTCTTACCTAACTGCGTCTGATGAAAACATACTAACATCTCAAAACTTAATACAAAAAGGTACTGTAATTGATGAATTATTAAAGGCGAAAATCTTAGATAAAGACATTAGTGTTGATGACCTACACGACTCTGATAAAGAGGCGGTATTATTATTCTTAAGAAACACTGCGTATGGTTCAATGATTAATTTGGTGGTTACTGACCCTGATACTAATCAGAAGGTTGAAATTGAATATGACTTACAGAACGTGAAGTTTAAAGAATTCAATTTAGAGTCTGATAGTGAGGGATTATTTTCATATACTACTGAGACTAATCAAGTTATTAAGTTTAGATTCCTTACACCTAAGGATGAGGAAGAATTAGCAAAAATTGATGAGGTCTATAAAGATATGGTGGTTAAACCGACTGTAACTAAAAGATTAGAGAAAATGATTGTTGAGGTTGACGGAGAGAGAGACCCAATGAAGTTATCGCACTTTATTCAATTTTTACCTATCAAGGAATCACAACGGTTCAGGAAGTTTGTTTCTGAAAATACGCCGGGTCTTGATAAGGAGGTAGAGTTAATTCTACCTTCAGGGAAAAAAATACAGACGTTTTTTGGACTTGACACAGAGTTTTTTCGTCCTTTCTACGGACTATAAGTCCACACTACTTCAAGAAATTTATTATTTATCTAAGTTCCTACACTTTACGTATATGGACTATATGAGTATGCCTGTGTTTGAACGTAAGTTTTTACTGAATATGTTGGTTGAAGAAAAAGAAAAGGAAAACAACGAATGGGAAAAGAGTAAAAACAAAAACGACTAATACCATTTAAAAATCCAACTTAAGATATTTATGTAATGTAGAGTTTAAAAAGGTATAATACTCAACGCACTAATATATGAAAGAAAAAGATTTAAATTTTTTTAAGAAACTATGGGCTGAGAAGATTGGTAATGATAATAAATTTGATAACAAGTCTTTACAAGATACGCTCGAATTACTTAACAACCAATCAAAAAGCACTTCTACAACATCGAATACTGGGTCTAATAGTACCGGGGGCTTTATAAGTGCGACTAATAGTATTGTTAAAAGTTTAGATAATGGTTCAAGTGCTACGGCTAGATGGAGTGAGAATATCCTTGACTTAGGGGATAAATTTGGTACCGCATTTTTGGCAATAGGTGATAGTACTAAGAAATTTAAAGATATGTTTGCGGCGATTAGTAATTTAGTCAAGCCATTTATGGACTTAGACCAAGCACTACGTGATGACATAAACAAAGAGATGGGTATAACAGGTCAGTTATCCCGAAATATTCGAAACGAAGTACTTAATACTGCCAAACAAACAAAAATGTATGGTATTGATGTTAGGGATGTTTTGGAGGGGTATACCGGCATACTTAATACTTTAGGAAGGTCAGTACCATTAAGTAATGAATTTACTGCTAACTTATTAAAACAAGCTAAAGCATCAGGGGTATCATCAAGAAACGCGGGTCAGTTTGCGGGTCAACTAGAACGAATGGGTGTTAGTATTATTAGGGCACCTAAGATACTTGAAAGTATGAGTGATACCGCTAGAAGTATGGGATTAAATACTTCTCAGTTTATTGAGACTGCTACGAGTAACTTAAAACTAATTAATACGTTAGGGTTCAAAGAAGGAGTTGATGGTTTCACTAAAATAGCGGCTAAAGCATCATTAATTAAATTTGACTTGACCTCAGCAGCAACTAAAGCTTCTGAGTTGTTTGAAGCGGATAATGCGATTGAAATGGCGGCACAATTAAATGTGTTGGGTGGTGAATATGGCAGATTAGGAAATGCGATTGACCTTATGTTTATGCCGACAAATGATATGGAAGGGTTTACCGACTCAATAATGGAAGCTCAAAAACAGTTCGTTTCCTTTAACTCTGCAACACAAGAATTCCAATCATCTCCTTTAGACCTAAGAAGGGCAAAAGAATTTGCCAAAATTATGGGTAAAGACGTTAATACCGTTATGGAGGAAGCTAAATCAGCGGCTCGTAGGGATATGATTAAGAACAAAATATCTTTTATGCCAGGAATGGACGAAAATGATAGAGAACTAATCGCATCATTAGGTCAGTTAAATAAAGAGGGTAATGTTACTGTTCAAGGTAAGTTACTTTCTGATATGAGTGAGAAAGAAAGGGACGGTGCTTTAAATGCTCTAAGACAGGAAAATAAGAAAGGGAAGATGAGTACCGATGATATTCTTAGGGAACAAATGACCATTGGTACTGCGGCGAATAGATACTTAGAACAAATAGCCTTACAGGTTGGTGCTTTTGGTAATTCGGGAGGTTTAATTTCCACATTAGGTGATGACCTTAACGATATGGTTTACGGAGCACTAGATGAGGCACAAAGAGGTAAACTGTTTAGTACTATAAAAAATGAGGGAACTGTTGCGGCACTGAACGGTGTTGATAGTGGTAAATTCGGTGAGTTAAGTGAAGAATTTGCTACTGAGTTGAAAACGACATTAAGTAAGGCGTCTGCAGAGTATGGAACATTCGTTAAAACAGGAGCAACAAATTTTGGTCTTAATAAAGGTGCTCAAGCGATGTCAAAACAACAAACCACTAAAATTATTAAAGATAATTCTACACATACAGAAATCTTTAAAGATATTTATATCACCGTTGACGGTGTTACACAAAAGTTAACAAGAGATATGTATAAGACATTAGAGAAATTAACAAAAGAGTCTACAACACCAAATAATAAAGAAACCGAAACTGGTGGTGTATAATAATATAATAAAATATGTCAAACTTAAATTTTACAAATACAGAAATACTTAGACAACAATTGTTGTTGAGGAATTTAGGTAGTCCATATGGGTCACAGGCAACACTGCCTAAAGACTTTACTAGTTCGTCATTTGCGCAACAAAACACAAGTGATTATAGTGTTAGTGACTTACAGGATGTTTTAGAAGTTGGACAAAATGTACAGTCGACAATATCGAATTTAAACGAATATGGTCCTGACGAGTATTATTTACATAGTGTTAGTTCGGTACTTAATGGATTAGGAACAACATTAAATTATTTAGAGAGTTTTACACCAACAAACGGTGGGGGACTTATTTCAATTATAAACAACGGAGCTTCAGAATCTAGTGATGATAGTGAAATGGTAAGAATTGCCAGAACACAACTACAAGGGTTATCATTAGAAACCATGGGGGTTAAGTTAAAAAATTCTACATTAGGTAGGATTAATATATTAGATGCATTTACAAATTCAGATACCGCTACAGGGTTATTAACGGGTAGAGAACCTCTAATTGAAAGAGACTACCAAATTACAGTACCAGGCAATCCAATTACGAGAGCAGCAGAATATTTAGGTAGAGTATCGGGAGGTGAACTTCCGGTATCTTACATACCTGGTGAGTTCTTTGAGGGTAATGTGGATAAGGGTAATACTGAGAGATTCATTGACAAAGCAAAAGAGTTAACGGGTAAAATACTAAACTTAGATTTTAGTAGTGGTAAAAAAAGTTATAGTCAGAAGTTATTACAATATACTTCAGGGGGACAAAAGTCTCGATTATTTAAGAGTGTAAACTATAACAAATACCAACCAAATTTTGATTACACACCTAAAGAGGGTGGTGGTTTTATTAATAATGCTATTGATGCGGTGCAAGGATTAATTGGACTTAATCCACAGGACGGAGCGTTCTACTTAGGGAGTGGTACGAACGACCCAGCAACCTTATTTAGTTTTGATGGTAGTACGACAACAGAAAAAGGATATATGGTCTCAGGACCCTCTACTATGGTTAAATTATTTGAGGGAGTAACTCCTTTAAATACATATCCAGAGAACGATAGAAATTACTTAGTTGGTACAAGTTCTAAAAATGTTGAAACACAGTTCATATGGTTAGGTGATGACGATGTGGTTAGAGGAACTATTGATGGGGTGTCTGTACAATCAAACGAAAAAACATTACCTGAAAATGGATTATTAGGTAAGACACAACAAATAGTACAAGAGGCGGGTGAGTTAAAAGGTGAAGATAGATTAAAACATCCTGGTCATATCATCAGTAATGTGGCGTATAAATACCACGATGGTTATAAGGTTATTTCTAAGGGTAATGCCGTTAGAGGTGAGGATGATGATTTTTGTCGTGTATGGACAAAAGACTATGGTTATGATAGATACGGTAGGTTAGTTAGATATAAGGGGATACAAGACACTCAAAGACGTATAACAGGTTCTGTTATCAAGTCACAGATGATGCTGAATATAGGTCCAACAAGAGACGATGATGGTAATCCAATTAACTTTTTAAATGATGATGGTCAGAACTTATCCAAGTATATGTTCTCTATTGAGAACTTAGCATGGTCAGGTTCAGAAAAATTAAAGCAAAGACCAATTTGCGAACAAGGACCAAATGATGGTAGAATTATGTGGTTTCCTCCGTACGATATGAAGTATACGGATGATAATAGTGCAAATTGGACAACACATACATTCTTAGGAAGACCTGAGCCGATATATACGTATAATAATACTGAAAGGACAGGTACGTTAAGTTTTAAAGTGGTTGTTGACCACCCGACGATTTTTAATCTTTTGAGAAAAAAAGGTTTGGAAGACTTTGGAAAGGACGGTACCGGTGTGAAGAAGCAAGAACTATTGGATTCTTTTATTGCCGGATGTAGTCATTTTGACATCTATGAATTAGCAACAAGATTCGCAACATTAGATTACAAAGATTTAAGAACGTTAACTGATTTTATAGGTGAAAACCAAGACGGTAAGTTAAAAAGTGATAAGTTAGTAACAACTACAAATATAGAGGATGACACTGTTAATAAAATAGAAATCGAACCTGTATTTGGAAGAGAACCTAAAGAAATACAGTTATATTGGTTTAATGATATTCCTGGACCTGGAAATTCTACTTCGACAGAGCCAGATAGTGAATTCAATGATGACTATACGACATATAAGAATATGTTTAACGGCGAATACCAAGATAATGCGAATAAAATCACTAATGATATAATACCGAATACAACCGACTCACAACCTAACCTTAAATGGGAGAATAATGAGTTAGATGAGTTTAAGGGTATTTTAGAATCAATCGAAAAGGAAATAAAGAAAATTAAGGATGACGTTACAAAGACATTAAAACAAAGTGACGAATTTGTATTCCAAATTAATATTACATCGACAACCTCAGCAGTTGCTAGTCAGTCGTATAACGATGCGTTAGCGAAAAGAAGGGCGGAGTCACTTAAAAAGTATTTGTTAGACGGCAAATATGATGAAAAAAGAATTAAGGTTACGGTTACAACAACAGGTGAGAATCCTGATTTTTCAGGTATTAATTGTCAGGAAGACCAAATAAGAGTTAATTCTGATGTTGATGAGAGAATATACTCTAGGTCTGCAACTTATTGTAGAACCGCAAGGGCATCTATAACGGTTACGGGTAATCCAATAGAAGAAGAGATTATTAGAGGAAACACAACCATTGACCAAAAATACCCTATAGATAGGGACACAGTAAAGACACAAAGAGACAATACAGATGAATTAGTTGGTATTCTATTAAAAACAATGCATAGTGAGTGTGATTACTTCAAAGAGTTAAAAGAAACCGACCCTGTTGTGTTTGATAACTTAGTGGATAAGTTACAATATTTTCACCCATCATTCCACTCAACAACACCTGAGGGATTAAATAAAAGATTAACCTTCTTACAACAGTGTTTAAGACCTGGTGAGACAATTAAGGTTTATGATGATGATAAAAACGAGATTACTGATATTTCATCAAACACTTCATTTGGTAGACCACCGGTATGTGTTTTAAGGATTGGTGACTTTTACCATAGTAAGATTATAGTAAACAATGTTAACATATCTTACGATGAGAATTTATGGGATATGAACCCTGAAGGTATTGGAATGCAACCTATGATTGCTTCGGTTAATATGGGGGTTAAGTTTATTGGTGGACAGGGAATTTCTAACGTAATAAATGAACTACAAAACGCACTGTCATTTAACTACTATGCAAATACAGAGGTTTATGATGGGATGGCAACAAAAACAGAAGGTGGTAGGAATACAGAAAAGTTAAAAGAAGAGGCGGGAAAAATGTCAGATGGGATTGATGATAGAGCTTTAGAGAAGTATGTGAACCAATTAAATAATCCTGAAATTTCTGAAGACAATGACCAATACTGGGGTAACTTAATTGATAGTCCCGAAGAGACGGATTATATACAATACAACCAACTTTATAATGAGTTGATAAGTGATATTAACGAATATGTGAACACATTAACTAGTGAAGTTAAAACATTAACCGATAAACACGGCACTGTTGCTTTAATCACATTGTTTGATTTGGATGATAAGTCTTGGTTTAAAACTAACGTTAGAGTTGGGACCACCGATAGTGTTGACCTTAAGTTTATTGGTATAACTACTGAAGATTATAATGAGTATTTTACTAAGATTATTAGTAACGTTAGAGAACTTAATGAATCTGAT
>Ga0209652_1000309_pt1 | contig 41470 bp, 35 predicted proteins | sample SaaInl74LU_5_DNA_FD_184641 | JGI IMG/M metagenome (GOLD analysis project Ga0209652, IMG submission 184641) | Marine microbial communities from expanding oxygen minimum zones in the Saanich Inlet - ESP_74LU_5_DNA (SPAdes) (version 2) | ecosystem: Environmental > Aquatic > Marine > Intertidal zone...
CTTTCCAGACTTTCCAGAGCCCCATGAACTTCCAGAGGACCAACTTCCCGAGTTACCACTCTTGCCGGACTTTCCAGAACTCCAGGAGGAACTACTACTCCAGGATGGACTACTCCAGGAAGGAGTGTCGCATTTAGATCCCTTAGATTTGCCACCCTTGCTAGATCCCCAGCCGGATGAACCACTCTTGCCTCCCTTTCCAGAACCCCAGTGAGATCCTCCGCTCTTTCCAGACTTACCAGAGCTCCATGAGCTGCTGCTCCAGCTATCACTGCTCCAACTTCCTGAGGAACCACTCTTGCCAGACTTGCCCGAGCCCCAGGAGCTAGATCCCCAGGAGCCAGATCCCGAGCCGCTCTTTCCAGACTTTCCGGAGCTGCTCCAGGAAGGAGGTGATGCCCATCCATTGAGTTCGCGGTCTACATCACTCGATGCCTGTGCAAAAAGAATGAAACGGAATATGTTGTTAGTACATGGCATCGAGAGGAGCAAAGCACATATTGCACGGCAAAGACCATCATATAGGTTCATGCCAGCGTTGACGGTTAAGAAGAACTTGACTTATCAACTCCAATCTATCTATGTCGACACATCTCATTACAAAAGCTGCCGACACCGATTACTCACCCTGAGTTCGGCGGTCTCTTGAGCGGACACAACTGCCAAAGTGGCAGCTGCCATTAATGCTGTGCAAGACTTCATTGTTATATTGGATCAGAATGAGTTATTACTATGGACGTTGATCTGTGTTCCTTCAGTGTAGCGGAGCTCATAAACTTTTATGACTGTGAGGAGAAGACTTTGGAAAGAGTTGTGCAACTTTGGCGCCTCTTCTTGTTGGCTTCAATGGCAATGAGAAGCCCTAGGAATTAGTACTCCTCTACGGCAGATCTACGGCCTTTCTCGTGGCATTCCGTTATCGAGAATCTTATACCGGGAGAGGCTCATTGTGCTGCCAACGACCTCAAATTTGGTGAAAACATACTAATTCCGACTCTAGTACATCTGTCATATCCTCAACCGACTAAATGTACTTATTCCACAGTAGAAAAAGGAGAGAAATGTTAGATTGGATGATGAACGGAAGGGCGAGCGAGACGTGATCTGAAATGTGAAATGTGTCGGCGTGTACAGGTACGAGAAAACTTCAAGACTCAGTAGTCAAGAGTCAGAGTCGTACACAGTACACAGTACGTACATATATAAAATATGTAGAGTACTGAGAAACTTTCTAATTGAGAATAACGTATTTGAGGGTACGATCTTTAGCTACACTTTCACCGCCCCTTGCTTGACAATGGCAGGGGCCTTGGTCAAGGGTAGCTCGAGATGGAGGAATATATCTGTTGCGTTGCAGGCAGATGGAGACATGAGAAGAGGAGGTGACCTCTTGTCCTTGTGGCAATGTCAAGAAAGAAATTGCGCCAACGAAACTGCAGAGAAAAAATCACCGGGTCTTTCTCTCGGTGAAGCAAGGACCTCTTTCCCCTGGTTGGAGTCGAATACTTCCAATGAAATGGAGAACAATAACATTGCGAATGATGTCAAGACCTCGTTAGCGTCATTGGAGGTAGTGCGAGTGAAAAGTATCAACAGTGAAAGTTTGTCGTCCGACGAAATTCAAAGTGCTCAAAGTAATCTGAGCGATATCATTCGTACTGCAGAATCCATCAAGGAAAATCTCAATTCGAATGAAAATTCAATTACGCGCATAGCTGTTGATAATAGCAATGATGGCGATGACGGTAGTTCTGTTGATGACGAGGCAATTCGAACAGGGCAGAACGCACTTCCCGCTGACACACAACTAACTGAAAGACGAAGTACTACTGCGATTGGAACAAGCGAAGGAGCATCCGAAGCTCCAAAGAGAAGGCTTTCGACGCCATGTTGCATACCCTTGCAATCATCTGAGATTGAGACACGTGTAAGTTTAGCGACGATGTCGTTGTATTGTGCATTGTGTAGGTATGAAGATCTCATTTGACATTATTATTATCTCAACTTCTTCTTCTTCTCTCTCTCTCCTTTCTAGGGCGGCAGCAGAGGACGAGGAGATGATCCACACAGACCATTCTCAGCAGGTTTTTTCAGTAGAGGTCAAAGCAGCACCGTCTATCCACAGCCCAACGATACTGATGTCGACGTAGAAGCAGGAGTCAACCGTAATCGGCGAATACGATTCTCAAGGGCGATTCCACAACGAAAGTTACCAGATCGAGGTAGCAACTGGAATTTGGTGAGTCAAGTCGTTTAGAAGCTTATCGTTGCTTCGTCACTTCACTCACACTGATCACTTTCATCACGCACAATATTCACACACAGACGGCTAGAGAGGCGTTTCGAATCATTGACGAAAATGGAGATGGTGTATTGCAGAGAGAAGAGGTTGTACGAGCGATAGAAATGATGAACGAGCACGGTGCCATGAATTTGGACGGCTTAAGTGCCGAAGAGCTAGCTGACAAAATGATGGCCGAGGTTGACATCGATGGCGACGGTATGATTGACATGAATGAGTTTACAGAAATGATGAGGAAGACGTCTTCCAGTGAAGGGAAGCAAGGCGAAACATCTTTCAACCACCGCATGTCCCAGCTGGCCAAGACTGTGCTAGTTGCACATCAGAAGAAGATTGAAACTAGTGTCATCGGTCAGGATATGTGGCTTATCCATCCGCTGAGGAATACACATGCTACTTGGGATATCATTATCTCAATCCTCATCCTGCTAACTGTTGTAACCATGCCATTGTCACTTGGGTGGGAAGAATTGAATGAAGTCTTCTTTGGAATGAACTTGGCAGTCGACTTCATCTTTCTACTTGATGTGTGCAAGAATTTTTGCACTGGATATGTTGACGAGAACGACGCAATAATCATGGATGTGAAGCTTGTTCGCAGGAACTACCTGACTGGATTTTTCATTACTGACTTTTGCAGCAGTATTCCATTAGATTTGATATTAAAAACAGCAGGCGTTGACTCCGTAGGGGGCACAGTGACGGGAACAAAGCAGTCTCTTAAGATGTTGAAGACTCTACGCATAACCAAGCTGCTTCGACTGTTTCGGATCAACAGACTGTTCCAGTATTTGAAGAAAGTCATGCTCCTGATTGAGGAAACATTGAACATACGGATTTCGGATGGCTTCACAAAGTTGATGCGTTTGGGAGTCGGAGCACTTATTCTGGCTCACTGGATAGGTTGTTTCAATTTCCTTCTGGTTAGGCTTCACGACTTTCCTTCGGATAGCTGGGTTGTATATGCCGGGCTTGTCGATAAGAGCCCGTACGTTCAATGGAGCTGGTCGTTTTTCAAGGCCTTGGCTCAGATGATTATGATTGGGTTCGAAACGCCTCCGTAAGTGAATGTAGATTCCTACCACCTTGAGCAATTTGTATGACAATGTTTCTTTGCTCATTCTTGTTCTTCTCGATCTGCTTCTGTTTTCAACCAGATTCACGAATGTCTCTTGTGATGCTCTATCAGATTGGTGCACTATTGAGTATTGGGTCACTCTAGGCTGCCTCTATCTCGGAGCCATTTTCTACTCTCTTCTCATTTCGTCCATCTCATCAATACTTCAAACTGCAAATCAAGCCAGTCGCCAATTTGACGAGCATCTCCTCAAAGTTGACGATTATATGCGCTCAAAGAAGCTGCCCGCAGCAATGAGAGAGAAGGTGAAGGATTACTTTTACCTGCAATTTTCCAATGGAAAGCTTCACAGGGAAGAGGAAATTCTCGATTTCTTATCTCCAGTACTTCGACGTGAAATCAAACAATTCACAGGACGTGACATCTGCCGGAAGGTACCACTGTTATCGACTCCTACACATCGAGATTTTTCCGAGGGGATCTCGTGCGTCATTGAGCCCACCATAGTGTTTGCAAACGAAGTTATTATGAAGGAGCAAACTACCGGCGATGAGATGTTTTTCATCCTCAGTGGTGTTGTAGAAATTTATGTTGCCTCGAAGCAGATTGCATCGTACGTTGCGATCGGAGATGGTTGCTACTTTGGAGACGTGTCCGTCCTTTTGGGCGTGAGAAGAACTGCATCAGCGAAGTCCAAGACTCAATGCATGCTTTATCGAATACGAAAGAGTGATTTGGTGTCCCTTTTGCATGACCATCCAGCAATAGAATCCAGGATGAGAAATATAGCTCAAAGTAGGCGCAGACGACTTGCGCACTATCTGAATCCTGACGAGATAAAATTATCTGCTGGAGATGAAGTCGACTCTGAAGACAGCAGGACGGATTTGTTTGGGTTGCCTTCAGATGATATCCTCCATGAAAAAGATGAGGAGTATAATCAAGAGCGGCTACAATCTGGTATCAGAAGAAGGACTTTTCATCACCATTCACAGAATCGAAGAAGAAATGCTCTTCCCATTAAATCTATTAACAATTTGTCATGAATGAGTCGAAAGAATCGTATTTGGGCTTCCATTGCAATGCACCATCACTCTTGCTGCCATCATATATCTTGCCTTTCAAACCGTCCTCTGGACCGAGAAAACGAGGCATTGCATACTGAGAGTAAGCCGCACACTTCAATGCGCTTTCACAAATTCCCTTCCTCGTCGTCGGATTTCCATCACTGATTAAAAATGTTCTCTTGGAATTTACTGTATATCCAACCTTGAGCGCCGCAAGGCATGCCGATGCAGCATCATCGTAATGCAGTCTATACAAAGATAATATAAAGAATGGACAAGTGGTGAGATTAAAACTATAAAAGATGCATCCTCAAGATGCAAGTAGAGAGCAGTACTTACAGATTGACAATCCCATCTTCTCTACCCTGTACACCGGTTTCCTGGCACTTCTTCAACCAGTAACTGTGTGCTCCTCGATCTAATGTGTACAATCCTGCTAAACGAAGAGCACATCCTCCCAATGCGATGGCTTCCTGCTCTGCATAGATCATCCTACCACTGCGTGGATTGGTCTCCGGGTCTAGTGTAGGCGATGATTCGTCTACAGTTTCCCCATCAAGTCCTTCATAGACACCTCCCGATGATGTAAAAACGAAGGATCCACTCTTATCAGCTGCCCATAGTTTCTCTGCTGCCTCTTTCACAGCACTGGGATAATTATCGAAACCAGATGGTGGTGCGCAAAACACAACATCCTGAAATGCTAGCGATGGTGCCTCAAGAACGTCGTCCAACGTTTTCACAGCAAATCTATCACCATCAGCATCACTTTGTAGCACTTGTTTACGAATATCATCATGCCTCGCAGTCGATTTGGTGATAGCTGTAATGGATCGAGAGGCAAAGTCAGGATGTGACAAGAGTTGTTTACAGAGAGATGTACCGAGTACACCACATCCTACTACGGCGATATCTGCTTTTGCTGTTGTAGGAGCTGAGAATGCTGTTGCCATTGATGCTAGCATCAGCGTGAGCAGCGGTGATAGTAGCATAGCAGAGACCATGGTCAAGATGTGCGTATTGCGTATGTGAGAGGTGGCGACGGGGGAGAGGGGAGATGCGATGGGTGTAAAATTTCCACGTGTAAATCAAACCCCCTGCGTCGATGCAATGACTAACTCACCTCTTTACCCCTTTGACTTTACTAATATTTCGTGATGCTCACATTTCTAATACGCTAGAGATATTATACCCTCTAATCATTAGCCTGCTCATAGGGAGACGAGGGTAGCAGTTCAGCTTAGTCACGATGTCGATCTAATAGATCACGAACAAAGATCGTCTACGAAAGATCATCGCAGGATGACCGCACATCGCATTTTTCCAAAACAACCTACCGACCAACATCTCCCTACGCTACTGCTTACAAGCAGCAACCAAAAGAACATCAACAATGGTTAGATACAGCGCTGCAGCATTTCTTGCTGCCATCTGCATGCTTTCTTCGAACGGTTCAATCGGCAATGTTGGTGAGTTTCATTTTGAACTATTTGAATGCATTCCGGGCTGATCCAAAAAAATCACTAACCTTCTTTCAAAATCAATAACTACAGGTCTAGTCCGCGCAGCCGAAATGACCGAGGCAGAACATGCCGCCGAAACAGCCGCCGCCAATGCCGCAGCCGAAGAAATGATCGAGGCAATCTCAACGCCCTACTCTCCACCCGAGGGATCGTCCGCTTTTGCATACGAAGCAGAAGTCAACAAAATGCTCGACATCGTTATCAACTCTCTTTACACCAACAAGGATATTTTCCTACGTGAGCTCATCTCCAATGCTTCCGATGCACTTGACAAAATCAGATTTTTGAGCGTGACCAAGCCGGAATTGCTAGGAGATACTCCCAACTTGGAAATGAAGATTGAGTATGATCCTGATGCCAAGACATTGACTATTCGTGATACAGGTCTGGGTATGACCAAGGATGATTTGATCCAAAACTTGGGTACCGTGGCAAGATCTGGAACTACCAATTTCATGAAGGCACTGAAGGAAAGTGAAACCAATGATATCTCCCAGATTGGTATGTTTGGAGTTGGCTTCTACTCTACCTTCCTTGTTGCCGATCGCGTATCTGTGGCAAGTAAGCACAATGATGATGATACTCAGAATGTATGGGAGAGTTTGAACGGTGAATCTAGCTTCCATGTTGGTCCTGATCCTCGTGGGAATACTCTTGGAAGAGGTACTGAGATCACCTTGCATTTGAAGGAAGATGCTGAAGAGTACCTCTCACCGTACAAACTCAAGGAAATGATTGGTCATTATTCTGAGTTTGTCACTCACCCTGTCAGTCTGCGACAGATCAAGACCATCCAGGTTCCAAAGGAGAAGGATGAATTTGACGAAGAAGAGGAAGAAAAGAAGGAGGATGGAGATGATATTGAGGTTTCCGATGAAGATGAAGCAGAAGCAAAGGAGCCAGAGATGGAAGAGGTTACCACCTACGAGTATGAACAAATCAATACTGACCCTGCTATTTGGGCGAGGGATAAAGATGGTATTACCGACGAAGAATACCAAGAATTTTGGAAGGTTGTTTCTAAGGGAGATAGTGCGGGTGATGCTGAGGACTGGACGCACTTTAATGCCGAGTAAGTATCTTCGACTTGATCAAAATATTTTGTTTGAAAAGGCACATCTTGCTCACACTTATTCTTACTTGTTCTTACTTGTTTCATTTTATTGCAGGGGTAACATCAACTTCAAATCCATTTTGTATGTTCCCTCGGAAGTGCCATTTGCGCTTCAGTCAGGAAACATGGAAATGATGAAGCCTGGTCTTCGGTTGTATGTCAGAAAAGTCCTCATCTCCGATGAATTCGACTTGATGCCTAGGTACTTGAACTTTATCAAGGGTGTAGTTGACTCTGATGATTTGCCTCTGAATGTCAACCGCGAGACTTTGCAGGAAAGTAAGATTGTCAAAATTATCAAAAAGAAACTTGTACGAAAGGCTCTTGAGCTCATTCGCAAGATGTCTCAGCAAGAAATGCCTGCTGATGATGAAACTGATGAAGCTGAGGTTGACGCCGATGGAAACGTTATTGTCAAGGATGATGCTGACAAAAAGCCTAAGGTCCATCCTTACATTACATGGTACAAAAAGTTTGGCCTTTCCTTGAAGATGGGTTGCATCGACGATAGTGCTAACAAGGACAAACTACAAAAACTACTCAGATTCAAATCAAGTAAGGCAGATGGAGAAGATGAATTCGTTAGCCTTCAGGAGTATGTGGATCGAATGAAGGAGTGGCAAAAAGAGATCTATGTCTTCCCAGGTGAATCGATCAAGCAACTCAGTGAGAGCTCGTTCATGGATGCCTTCAATGATAGAGATGTTGAGGTGCTTTATCTCACTGATTCGATTGATGAATACTTTATTGGCAATGTACGAGAGTTCAACGGCGTCAAATTCCGTGACATTACGAAGGAAGGAGTCAAGTTTAGTGACGAAGATGAAGACCTTGCCAAGCGTCGAAACAAGGTTTATGCCGACAAGTTCTCTCCGTTGACAAAGTATCTCAAGAAGTTGTACGGAGCCGATGTTAGCCGTGTTGCCATCTCTAAGCGATTGGGACGGGCACCAGCTATTGTCAGTAGTACTGAGTGGGGAAACTCTGCCAACATGGACCGCATCATGAGAGCGCAAGCATTTGCACATGGAGTAGCTCCTGGAGAGAACATGATGCCTACTGGAATTTTGGAATTGAACCCTCGCCATCCATTTGTCATCAAACTTCTCGAATCGATTCCTGATGATGGAGAAACAGAACCTCCTCAATCTGTGAAGGACAACGCATGGATACTTCTTGACATGGCAACCATGAGCGGAGGATTCCCTGTTCGTGATCCCAAGAAGTTTGCTGCTAGAATGACACGAGTTTTGAAGACCGGCCTTGACGTCGAATCACTTACACTTGCGGACGAGATCGATCCACCAGCTGAAGAGGACTTGCCTGACGAGCCAGCATTTGAAATGCCTGATGGCTTCAACATGGAGGATTTGAACCTTGATGATCTTGACATGTAATTGTTACATGTTGATCAAGATTCCTGCTCTCCGAAGGGAGACAAAGTGAATTCGGCTTCATTAGAATACATAAAGGAGAAATAAAATAGTTTACCTTTTGTGCAACATATCCAAAGTGAAAGTAGGTACATACAATCAATGAAAGTAGGTACATACAATCAATTCCCAGTTAAATGTTATTTAGGAATGGATCCGACTGATCCCATCATAATCTACTTGTGTTCAGCTTGCATTTCTTTCAAGTAGGCAATCAGGTCCTCCACCTTCTTCTCTCCTTCTACCTTGTTGTCGCGAGTACGAATATTGACAGTGCCATTCTCCACCTCAGCCTTCCCGACTACGAGTTGGAAATTGTACTGGTCGACCTGGGCATTTCTGACCTTCTTCTGGAAGGTTGCTTTGGACAAGTCAACGTCAGCATAGAAACCCTCTGCGTGCAGCCGGTCCCTGACTTCCTGGCAGTACTCATTCCACTCCTTGTGTACTGGTACAATCATGACTTGCCTCGGTGAAAGCCAGAACGGCCACTTGCCACCGTAGTGCTCACAGAGAACTGCAAACATACGCTCGACACTTCCAAGCATTGCCCTATGAACCATGACAGGACGTGCGAATTGTTTGCCTTCCTCTTTGATGCCAGTGTTGTATTCTAGACCGAAGCGAATAGGGAGTTGGAAGTCGAGCTGAATAGTAGCGCACTGATGGACACGCTCCATTGCATCCATCACCTTGATGTCAATCTTAGGTCCGTAAAATGCACCATCTCCAGGGTTTTCTCTCCAACCTCCTTTTCCTGCAAAATTGTCCATTGCACGAGCCAAAGCCGCCTCGGCACGATCCCAAAGCTCCTTATCACCAAGTGCTTTCTTTGGTCTGGTACTTAATTCAAGTTTGTAAGTCATCCCGAACGTGGTGTAGACACTCTTCATGAAGTCAAGTGCTCCAATCACCTCATCTTCAATTTGATCCTCCCGACAGTAAATGTGGGCATCGTCTTGCTGGAAACGACGGACACGAGTGAGTCCAGATAGTGCCCCACTAAGCTCATTACGGTGAAGGACACCAAAATCAGCAAAGCGCAGAGGCAGATCACGATAACTACGGATCTTTCCGCCAAACATTAGACAGTGACCGGGACAGTTCATTGGTTTCATTGCCCACTCCTTTCCTTCTACTTCGAAACAGAACATAGCATCTTTGTAATGCATAGCATGTCCACTTTGGTGCCAGAGATCAAGGTTGTAGACATTAGGGGTGATGATTTCATCATATCCGCGCTTCCAATAATGCTCCTTGATAAAGCTGATAAGTTTGTTGTAGATGCGAGCACCATGGGGCAGCCAAAAAGCAGACCCAGCCGACAATTCATGAAACATGATGAGATCTTGTTTTACTGCAATTCGGCGATGATCACGTTCCTTTGCCTAAAAGAGAATTGTCAAGATATATCAATTTTGAGTAAAGAAGAAACGGCAGTGATATAGGAACAAATCAAAGACTTCATCAGCTCACCTTTTCTTGGTTTTCTTTCCAAACTTTCAGCATCTTCTTATCAGGGAAACTAATACCGTACATTCTCTGCAATGAATCATTCTCAGTGTCACCTAGCCAGTTTGTTGCGGAGTGTCTTGTAGCAGCGAATGCCTTAATACGTCCAGTGTTGGGAACATGTGGTCCTCGGCACAAATCAACGAGATCACCACATCGATACACTGTGGTACGTGTTCCATCGGGGATTTTGGTGGAAATGATTTGTTCTTTGAAAGGGTTACCTTCAAACATTTCCAGTGCTTCCTCCTTTGTGACAACCATACGTTCGAACTTTTGTTTTTGTTTCACAATCTTCTGAACCTCCGCTTCAACTGGTTTGTAATCATCCTCCTTGAAAGCACCGTCACCACCACTCTCTCCCATGTAAGAATCATAGTAGAATCCACCAGCCAAAGGAGGACCAATCGTCAACCTAGATCCATACAATCTCTCCAACGCCTCACCCAACACGTGCGCACTAGAATGCCAGAATACAGTACGAGCATCATTTTCGTCATCAAATTTAAGAAACTCCATCTTGCTCACACTTCCGACAAGTGGACGTGTCATATCCCAAAGCATGGTCATTTTGTTCTTCTCATCGGCTTCATCTTCAACCGATAGCTCAGCCATGGAATCAGCGAGGGTGTCAACAGCATCCATACCATCCTCGGCGAGATCGTAGTCTGATACGAAGGCAGAGTAAGTAACGCGTGCAACGCAAGTGCTGTCTGCTAGACCACGAGATATGGTGCATGCAACATCAAAGGGTGTAGTGCGCCAGGCTTGGTAATTGTTTCCCTCCTATAAGGATCATCATAGTATGACACGATTAGACACATATGGAACCAATAAAATCAAAGTATTATGGCGTGGTACTCTCTCTCTCTCTCTCAACTCACCTTATCTGCGCTCAAAGTCTTTCCATCAGGCATGGTCACCTCAATATCGACAGGAACTTTGGCATCCAACTCCTGCTGCCTTCTGTCCTTCACCGCATCATACACATCAGAACGGACCTTAATCCACTGCGGATTTGATGTACGGTTGGTGAAGCTATCTCCACCGATGAATTTGGAAGCGGTGTCATCCATGCGTGGGCCATCGGAAGCCTTTGCACGGCGGCCTTCGGCTCCGCCGCCAGATGCTTCTTTCTTGTCGTCCTCAGCCTCTTTGGACTCGGAAGCAATGAGAGCTGCACGAATGGCAGGGTCAAGGGTCTTCCACATGGAAGCGACATCGTCGGGGATGCCGGTGGCTTTGTCTTCGGACGCCATGGTGAGTATCTAAAAGAAGTAATGTGATGTTGGTTTTTGCGGCTGAAATAGATGCGCCGTCTGGCGTTCGATCACCCAGATAAGTAACAGGATGTAACTCTTGTAACAAAATCAAGTCAAGGATGCATGCTGCTCTGATAGAGGAGCAGCGATAATCCAACGGCGTTGCATGGTAAGAAGATGACTGCTGTGCTGCAATGAAATGCGTCTATGAATTAAGTTATTTATTTGATGGTTCGTTGGCTTCTGATAAAATTTTCCAGCATCATTACATCAGGATGTTCTTTCGCAATGTAAAATGCAAGGAGGTACGCGGCATCTTCCACTGATGAAGGTGTAGGTCCGCTCTTCTCACTTTCTTCGGAGCTCTTTGCGATCTCTTTTTCGGTTTGCAACTTTCCGTCTGTATCCGCTGCCTTTGCATCTTCGGCATTATCTTTCTTTTCTTCACTCCCTTTCTTGTCCATCTGCTCAGAGTTGTCTGCTTCTTCACCTACTTTCCCTTCGTTTTCTTCTTCACCTTGACCATCTTCAATCTTGTTCGGACTATCAGCATCGTTTGGTCCTGCACCAGATTTTTCCACATGTTCGGATTTGTTATCCGTCTCGGAGGTAGAGCTTTCTTGAACTGCTGCTTCTTGAAACAGTATTGCATCGCTTATGTAGTAAACTCCTTTGTTCGAGTCATACCAACTTCTGAGCTTGGACACATCCCCAGCAGGTCCCAGTCGATTCCTGGAGACAAAACGTACATTGTTTGGTGTCAGATTCTCACAGCCTACTTTTCGAAGAAGTTGTATTGATTTTTCAATAGCTTCGGCTGCACGCACAGAATCATTGTGATCGCCATCCCACGATGAAGCGCTACTTCTCCATATGAATCCAGCCATTTGACCGAGATCTAAATAGCCTCCTCTACGAAGAATATTCCGAGCGCGAGTAGGAACTAGTTTCGCAACTTTCTGCGCCCCGATAACTTTATGTAGCCGATGCTCCTCGTCAGTACCAATCTCACATGGAAACGTTTCTGTCCCGTATTGCATGCGAAATTTTGTACCGAGAGATTTGGCACTGATCCCAACAGGATCAACTTTGGTGCCGGAGAGCACAATTGATTCGAAACAAGGGCTTGATGTAGTGTCAAATTTGATGTCATTTTGATTTGCATCGTCATCATCATTGTCGACTTCTTCGTTTCCTTCCGTTTTGCCAGAGATCAGTCTATTCAATACTTTCCCCACGACATCTGCTTTCGGGTGCGGAGTGATGAGAGCATCCATCAATAAAAATCCGTATTCTCTCTCTAAAACTGATTTATCGGGCAGTCCATTGTGTGAAGGAAGTGTGAAATCCACACCAAACAGTAGGTGTGCAGGAAGAGCATCAGCATTCGGAATTCGATTGAGGACAGCACTTGTGCTCCCTTGTTCCGTCAAATTGCAATCTGCGACAAGCATACCATTGACGTACACTTTTCCTACCTCATCGTCGTCAAGAAGCAGCTCATGCTTACACCTAATCCCAATAGCAATCAGCGTTGGATCAATCAGTTTCGAAATTGACGTTCGGCGAAGGGCTTGTCTTCTCCTCTTATTGGGGCGTTCTACGTCATATGCGTCAGCATCATTGGATACAGTTGTGAGCTTAGGCGGTCTCAAGAGACGGATATTGTCGCGAATATTTCGATGGACCGCCGAAGATGTTTGGTAGTCATAATTCTCTTCGTCTTCTTTCGCCATTAGCTTCTTTTTTGCTAGGACTGATGCAGGACACAAGGTCAAAGTGATGCGACAAACACCCTTTGCTGGGCCTTTGTCACCCGCACATCCATTGTTCCTGTTGTGAATGGCAACACATACTCGTTTTGATCCTGCCTCCTGTCCTTTGTCATTTAAGGTGGAAAGGAGGCAATACTTGTACTCGCGTTCGGTATTTCCACTCCAAATGGTTGGGATGTAAACACCATCATCAGAGGAGGCCGTTGAACTTGATCCATTCGGTGCCGATGGAGTCAGTGCGGCCATCGCTGCCGTCACAAGAGACGATCTACTGCCATCGGGATCAGTTTGAGTATACAGTTGCTCTTCTGCTTCAACCAAAACAGAATTGGTGACTTCTTTGCCCTCGTACGCTGTCCCCAATAGGACAGTATGTGGATCACAGAAGAACTCAATTATTGATTTCGTTAAAACACCCTCTTCACCAACGCCACCTGTAAATTTTGAATCTGCCCCATATGTTAGAACTACCGCACCAACCACATCGGGCAAGTCATCATCATTCGATTCATCCATGCCACCACTGCTGCCAAAATCATCTACACAAAACGGCATCGGCCCAGATGAGCGTTTCGCACCCAAAAGGATTGGACACGAACGCTCATAGTAAAAATTAAACGCAGTATTCGCGTCCCCTTCGTCCTGGTTGTCCATAGGAGGCTTTTCTTCAAACCTAGGTCGCTTGTTGCTGCTTTGACGCACACTCAAATCCCATGCTCCCAGACAAGTAGAAAGATCCCGAGCTGTGTACACTTTCCCAACGTCACCATACTTTTCTTTGTTGGAGTTCAGCGACGCAATAATGGCATCCAATGCATGCTTGGTGTACGCAAGTGCGGCATCGGATACACCCCCCTCTTTTCCGCTTGGGGCCATTGATACAGGTATGACCCTTGGCTGATTGCCAACAACAGTGGCGTCGGAGGTGATTCCCCCCAGTGCGACATCTGCACTCGACGATAGTCGTTGTGGATCGGGAGGGATGGGATTCATCATTGCTTGTTGATTCGGCATTCCTGATGGAATGGGAGTGGGTGAGATTGACGCATTTCTGGAGCGACTAATCAAGGATCGATTCGAACTTCCGAGCTGTTGTTGCTGTTGCTGCATCAATGAAGACCGTTGCTGCATCATGCCACCACCACCAGCTTGGATTGGCATTTGGGATTGAGGTGCAGCAGCTTGAGCAGCGGCGACAGCCTGCAATTGCTGTTGCTGTAATTGACGTTGTTGCTGATGCTGAATCATTTGTTGCATTACAACTGATGACGACGAGGGGCGATGTTGTTGCTGAATGCCCTGTTGCTGAATACCCTGCTGTTGCTGAATACCCTGTTGCTGCTGCAGTTGCTGCTGCTGCAATTGTAACTGCTGAATAGCAGCTTGCACATCTTGTGACTGCAACCCCTGCATGCCCAAGAGAGTTGTCAAATCCCCACTTTGAGTTTTAAGCAAGCCTTGTAAACTACGGAGCTGCTCTCGTTGACGGAACATGACGTTATCCATCTTTTTCCCCTTCTTTTGTGGCGGCTGCTGCTGCTGCTGTTGTTGAGGCTGCTGTGTTTGCAGGTGTTGTTGTGGTTGAGGCTGCTGCTGTTGAGGCTGTTGCGGCTGCTGCGCCTGCAGTTGCTGTTGAGGACGTTGCTGATGCTGCTGCTGTGTTTGCAGATGTTGTTGTTGATGTTGTTGTTGTTGTTGCTGCTGCTGCTGTACCAGAGCCATGGCCACATTATTAAGATTGTTGGCTCCTCCATTATTATTATTAGTACCACTGCCCAGGTTCTGCTGCTGCTGCTGTGGTGGCTGAATACTGCCTCGATTCTGCTGTTGATTCTGCTGTTGTTGAGGTGGTGGCTGAATATTAGTTTGCATGAGCTGCTGCTGCAAACTAGCCCTCTGCGTCTGACTCAATTGATGTCCATGCATCTGTAAAAAGTTTTGAATTTTGAGCTGTTGCTGTGCTTGTGTTTGAAGTGGGTTAGTATTATTTTGAAGCTGCTGCTGCTGCTGTGGCTGTTGTTGTTGAGGTATCCCCCCTTGCTGCTGCTGATGTTGCTGCTGCTGTGGAACTCCTGCAAAGCTATGGCGTTGCTGATGTTGCTGCTGCTGTATCATTGCCGCAGCCATCATTAATTGTTGTTGCTCGGACATGGCCCTCTGCTGCTGAGGGGGAGGCTGCTGATTATTACCACCCATCTGAAGCTGCATCAACTGCTGTTGTTGCTGTTGTTGTCCAGCTGCTGGATTATTATTATTATTACTGCTATTAGGTCCTTGAGTCGTATCATTCAAATCCTCATCCAACAGTTTCAAAAGTTCTGGGCCACTGAATGGATTGTTAATGGACGTAACGGATCCGGATCGCTGACTCGTGTTGCTGTAGTTTAAAGGCTGCATGGACGACATGGCGGAATCACGCCTCTGCTGCTGTGGCGCTGTCATGTTGGTATTGGTAGCCATTTGTTGGTGGTCGTTAATAGTATTGCTGCCACCGTTGCCGTTGTTGTTGCCGCCGCCGGAAGTCGGCCTCACTTCGCCGTTGTTCATCTTGTTACGATTAAATAGATCGATTGTAGGGCTTCTCAGTTATCAGTGCCACTTTCAAACTGTCGCCAGAGTTTTTGCACAACCCTTTTTGTGCACAAACACAACTGCCAACGCCGCTGCAACAAACGTATCGTCTCTGATCTGGATCATTGCCAACTCAACAATCTCTAATAAACTCAGCACAGCTATTATTATATATTGCATATTAAACAATGGCAGACAACGAGGCAGTGTCCATCGCAGACTCAGATTCCGCAGTCGCCGGGGCGAGCGTGGCTATCACAGAAGCAGAAGAAGATCGAACATTGGAATCACTTCAAGGTGAAAAGGGTGTCACGTCATCATCAGCCCCTGCCGTCAATAATGTCGTGGAGGGAGCTGCTGGGGCTACCACTTCTTCCATCACTGCCACTGATGCCTCAGTGGCTGGATCAAGTGTCGCTGTCACGGAAGTCGAAGAGGATATCTTGTGTTCTACGACACGTTCTTCCACTGCAGCTGACAATAATAAAAAGGTTATTCTCACCAAAGACTCTTCTATCGATCTGTCCATTTGCAATCAGAAAAATGACGACGACGACGATGATGATGAAGATGCGAATAATGAAGAGGATTTGGCACCCATGCATCTACACGCACTAAGAAGTCCAGCAAAACTCAAAGGTGCACCACGCAGTCGAAGTTCCAGTCGATCACGTCCCGGCTCTAGAAAAACATCCCCACAACCTCGTAGTAATAATGTGGCAGTGCCATCTTCTAATTTGGTAGGGACAACAATCTCACCATCACCATCGGTGGGATCCTCGTTGGATGGTAGTAGTACTGGAGTGGGCGGGGAACATCATCATGTGATTGATCCAGATTTATTACTTGACAAACTTGGTCTAAGGGACTTGGATGCAAATGCATCCCATGATGAAATTCAGGAGATGTTGAAGAAACATATTAGTAGTAATAATGGATTACCCACATTGAATGAACGGCTGAGTGAGGAAACATTAGATGATGTTCATGCATTTCAGGATTTGGTATCAGCGAAAAAAGCTACAAGTGTGGACAACGATGGGGACAATTCTCCAGGGAAGGCGGCACGAGATTCATTAATGCGAGCTTCGCAGGGTCCTTCCTCCAAGATTTTGGAAGTTGCACTGGATGCGTTGACGGAAGAGGATGAAGATGATTGAGGCTGCTTGTCTGGGCAATTGGAACGATGAAAATGATATATTGTAATTTAGTAGGGTCCTTGGGCAAGTAATGGTTTTCACGTTACTGTTAACAAGTCTACATCATCAAGCTATAATATATTTGGCTGGGGAGCAAGATATGATATTGCATTACTCATTGTCGGGCACTCGAGAATAATCCCCACCCTGCCTTCCTGCCGATGTAACAAGCAGAGACGAAGCATCGATACCATAGATATTGCCCTCTTCGTCCTCCTCTCCTTCAGCATTCGAAAACAGAGCCGACGCGGCGGAAGAAACAGAATCTGTGACACATGAAAATAGAGGTTTTTGCTCTGCTACTCTTGCGGCTGGTAAATTTGCTTCGTTTCCGTCAATGACGGGTCGTAGAAGACCTTGAGTTTCTTCCCCGTGCCTATCACGTCCTCCATCTGTACTGACCGGACTGAGAGTACCACGTCGCTCTCCAGGATAAGTAGACACAGATGAGCTGCCAGGAGGTAGAGTGACACCCAACTCACCCCTCTCTCGAGGTTCCTCAGTTACTCCATATGAGACGATGTTTGAAATCTTATCCCACCATGAATCAGTGGAAGTTACCGATGATGATCTCACTGCTGCTGCTGCACCATTACTGCTACTAGAACCAAACAGCTTGGAGAAGTAACCGTCATCTTTCTGTTCCTCCTCCTCCTTCTTCTCATTATCATCGTGATCATACGCTTCAGCCTGAAGTTTCTCGGCTAACTTTCTATCCATTGTGAGTTGGATTGCTTCTTCCTTAGTCAACACTTCTGATTGCTTAATCACAGGACTGACTACCTGACATACAGGACAAAACATCAATGTCGCTGTACCAGTCACTTGCATCCAGTTCTGACAATTGATGCATTGCACCAAAATAGCCGTGCCATCTTTTATCGCTTTCTTCGTGCGGCCTTGTCCATGGAGGGCCACCGTTTGGTTGTTCCCGATCTTGACCATACGACGTTTCTCTCGCCTCTCGGCAGCTGTTGTCCCTTCCTCCTTGGATTCCTCTTCCCCAGTAATATTCCTTCCCATTGCATCCATTGAATGTGTAAGTGATGAGTGCGGGTCGTCCATTGCTTTTACAGCTGCGTTCGCGCTTCGAGAGTCAAACGCATCTGCGGTCGCTCTGGCTATGGCAGCATCATTTTCAGCCTTTTCTTTCATGATATTCTCATACAGCTTCCGTTGCTCTTCTATCATGGCTTCACGCTGCTCAGGCGTCAAAGGATTTCCATCAATATCAAAGTCTATAATATCCTCTTCTGGAGTTTTCAAACTTCCAGATTGTTGTTGTTGCATCTGCTGCTCAACTGTATCAAACGATGGAGGTGGTGGCATTTGTGCTTGCGTGTGTGCTTGTGCAAATGGTGGAGCAACAGGAAGAACACCTTCAAGATGATGATCAGGAGGTGCCATATGAGATAGATCTGGTGCAGAGGGTGCAGGCGGTGGTGCATCCACTTTTTGTCTTTGCACCATATCAAACGAAGGTGGACGCTTCTGCTGTGATAGAACACGAGAATTCATCCCATGTCCTACCATTCCATCTTCGTCTTGTTTTAGAATCTTTGGTGGAGGAAATTTCATTGATGCAAAAGGAGGTGGAGGATCCAGTGATTTCATTATTGGCACCGCCGGCTGTACTGTTTGTGGTGGCTGTTTTTGTTGTTGTTTGGACATTGCTGCTGCATGATTAGTTGGCTCTGGTGGCACGATTACTGGCTTTCCTTCCAACTCTCTCAAGATTTCATTTTGTTTATCCTCGAGAGCATGACCTGCCGCCATACGTAATGCAGATTGAGCCTTTTGAATTCGTTCCTCTTCTTCTCTCTTGACTTTCTCTGCGGTCTCTTCTTCTTCGCGTCGTTTCCGTTCCACTTCGGCTTGGGCTGCTGCCTTGGCTTCTTTTTCTTTTTGCTCGGCCTGTCGTGCACGTTCTTGTGCGGCCATGATTCTGGCAAGTAGTGGATTATTCTTCCCTTGGGTTGATGCATTTGCAGATGAGGCTGGTGCTGACACTGCCGATGGTGTGATATTCTTCTCGCCGCCACCCAGATTATTCAAACGACGTTCCAAATCATTGACACGCTCTTCAGCACTGGCGTTGGATGGGGCTGGTTTCGTATCTGTAGTAGTGGTGGGCTTCTCTATTGCGACCGGTTTGGTCGCCGGCTGTTCCATCATCATGATTGAACTATAGCGATACTCTGCAACAACTTACTACCCTGACTATGACGAGAGTATTGAAATGAAATAGCCCCGCCCCGATCAACTACTTATGACCGACCGCTGCAAATCTTCTTGATGAAATGAATGAATGCCTTCCGATTTTTTCTTCGGGCTTCTGTGAATCGAACATCAATCTATCTGCGAGCGTGTAGCGAGGTGGTCGTGAAAGAGAAAGGAGATAGTGTCTCAATCCCCTCTGTCAATCTTCTGAAAGGACACTGTCGTCCTGCTGCTCTTGGTATTGTTACAGCTACAAGAGTATCCTAGTTGGAAGTTCATTGTAGACATAAGTATCTCCCTACAACATATGCACTTGGAGAAGATGCACATGAAGTCTAGAGAACAGGAGAGTAGAGGGTAATGGAACTTCAAAACGATTCACCGTAGCTTCAGATTAAATTACTTTCTTTACACACAAATCGACATCTACACGTAAACATGACATTCACATCCTACATATAGTACACATGATACAATCTTCTTAAACGGATGCCCGCTTCGACTTCTTCCGGGGACGTGGAGGTTCAAACTGGTCACGATACTTTTCGTCGTCGGCGTAGCCCAGCCTAACTCCACTTGCTCTCTCGTTGAGGAGCAAAATGGGTTTGACTTCAAGCGGACCAGTTTCCTTCTTCTTATCTCCGTACCCCTCCTTACGAAGCTTTGCAGCGCCCTCTCGCAATGCTTGGCTAGCTGTAGCACAGTATAAGTGAAGGAAAGATTGTTAGATGCAAGACAAAAGAGAGAGAGATAATACAATATCAAGGTATTCTTCCCTCGACAACTCACCTTTTTCCTTCGCACGATCCACGCTACACTCGAGGTATCCTTCGGGGAACTGCATCAAGAATCTTCCGGGAGGGTTCGATTGCTTTATTAGGTCCAACACACGCATTGCCACCTTTGGCTTGGTCTGCTTCGACTCATGCAAGTATTGGTACTTGAGCTCATTGATGTAATTACGAAAGCGCCTGTTTCCAGGGTGGCTGTTGATCGCTCCTCCGCGGCCGCAGATAACGTCGTTTTCAGTGGCCTCTCGGATGAACTCTTGATCATCTCCTGGAGTGATTTGAGGCTTGCTGATGCGACGGCCACGTGTGGCAGAAGATTGGTTGGTAGGTGCCTTCGGGTGAAGAATTGGCGTGGATTTTGCGGAATGATCGTCGGCATGGGCGTACCCATAGTTGCAATACACGTAGTGTGGATGAGGAGGATGAAGAGGATGACCTTGATACATTGGCCAATGAGGATGAGGAGGGTAGAATGGGAGCGGATGAGGACTCACTGCACTCATGACTTCGACCTCAGGTAGATTAGACAGCTGCTTCATGTCGTCTTCAAGATCATTTGCATGGAACATTACACAATCCTGAACCTCGTTGCCAATGCTTGGAGGTTCAACTGGAGAGTTCATCATGTCAAGGAAGTGATTGCCAAAACAGCCGTGTAGGGCGATCTGTTCGTCTTGATCGTAAGGAAGAGGTTCGATGTTATCAAAACTGTAGTCTTGAGCGTCCATGTGCGTAATCTTTGAGACAGGTGAAGAGTTCTGCTCAATGCCAGCATTACTCGATGCACTGAATGGTGATTTGATCTCCAATTGGAAGGGTTTCGCTGTGTTAGCGCTACCAGCATCCTCCTCCTTCTTGACGGGGCCAAGGAGATTGTTTTGGTCGGCATCTTTATTGGCTGGTGTTACCAACGCAAAGGACTGTGCGTAGAGTGCTTTCAAGTCCTTGGCGTCGCCTGGGGATGTCGTCTGCGAGTGAAATGAGGTACGCAGCAGCAGTCGAGACAAGGTGAGGCAAAGAATGGTGGATGAAAGCGATGCGTAGGACAATCCCATATGATTACAAAGGATCTTACCTTTTGATTTGCTTGAGTATTCATGATTGATGCTGTTAATGAGCGGTCTAAATGTGAGCGGTTGCCTGGGCCAGAAAAGTTGTTGGGTGAAAGCAAAGACCCCGCACAGAAAAGTTGTTGAAGTATCGTACGGGTATGTTTCTACCTATGTACCTTTTACCCTAGTTGTACATTTTACTTACCTACGTCCTACGAATACGAAGCATCGAGCCATGAGATCGAGCTCATTGAGCGCCCCGATTGATTGCCCTCGCCGTTGCTATCTTCATCCTCCTGTGGGAAGCGTTGTGCTTTGTTCTCGTGTCCGTCTCTACCATGTCATCGAGCCATCCGCGCATCGGAACGGGGATGTCCGTCCGCTCATCAGGAATGCCGCCGGGAAGTTCGAGCGGACGGCCACCAGCGGCATCGAATCTTTCGTGCAATAAATGCAGCAAACCTCTCGCTACTACCTGCTTTCTTTGCTCGTGTGATTGTATCTTCTGTGAGGGTGAGTGTCCAATATGTTTGCTGTCTTTTGCTTTTGATTCTAGCGTGGCGAGCGCTCACTAATTTATCCTCCGTCATTCTTCTTCCGTTATCAACTCCCTCGGTCTCTCTCAGAATGCACTTATTCGCACTTTGAACGCAGCAGCCAATGCCCCACGTGCGGTCGGAGACTGGCTGAAAATGACTTCACAGAATTAGTTGTTGCCGATGCTAATACGGGGACAGACGTAGTCAAATCGAACATGCAGTCCCTCTTGACAAAGAAGCACAGCGGAGGAATGCTTCAATATTCGGAAATCTGCCAAAGTCTCATTCGTCAAGTGGACAGCACCAAACAGGCCACTAAATTTTTGTTAAAGCAACTCCTTTTAGAATCTCATAAATCGGGTCGGAACAATTTAATGGCATCGAGGACGCACGAGGCATTGCAGGCAGAAAACACGCAGTTGAAACAGCTCAATTCGTCGCAAAGACTCCAATACGAACAAACGATTACCACGCTGCAGAATAAACTCAAGGCGAGAGAGGCTACGATTGCAGAGCAGAATAAGATGATTGATCAATTCCGGAAATATCATGGAGGGGGTGGAGGGGGAGGGAGAGGTGGTCATGCGCACATGGTGCCAAACTCTTCCTCGGCAAGTTTCTCTTCTTCGTCGAGTTTGGGTGGGGGTGCTCCGCCGCTGCGAGGTTTGATGGCTCAACGCGAAGCAAACAAGATTGCCCAGCAAAATACATTGAATGGCAGAAGTCAACCGTTCATGAATGCTATGCAGAATTCTAGCCGCTCCAAGTCTCCAGGAGCGAATTTCCGTCCATTCTCCGGTGGGAGCACCGAAGGTGGATCTGTTTCGTCAAACACGCCAAGAATTCGAGATTTGTCAGCAAGCAGTGGGTATCATTTCACTGGTATGTCCAATCATAATCAGCCGTTAAACAAACGTCGAAGGGGCGGTACGCCTGGATCCATGGGTAACGGTACTCCTCACACGGCAATGTCGCCAACAACAGCATTCACTCTCAATCAAGGACCTCATAGTCATAGACCGCATCGTTTCTGACAAGTTTGATGGTACGGAATGTTTCGTCCTTGAATGTCCACGCTAGAAAAAGCCAAGTAGTATGCCAGAGTGACTTGTTTTTTCTCTTCATAAATTAATATTATTTGTCTTGATATACTACCTGCCATACTTGACTGGCACGTGAAACACTCATACTCATCATTGCCCAACGTGAAACTTATTTGTCATGATAATTCGCTGCCAAAGGAAACAATGCACACCTAACATAAACACTCTCTAGCTCCGAATGAGCTCATCATGCGCAACAGTTTTGCTTCTGTTGTTGCTGGTTCGGCATGCTGAAGTCTTCTCCAGTTGTAGCTCCTAAATGAATGGTTTGTCCTTTTCCAGGTGTTCCTCCACTGCTGGCCCCTGCGCCATTGTCGCCATTGTTCCCTCCTCCTTTTTCCCCTCCAAGAGGTTGCTTCTTCGTTTGTGTTTTGTAAATTTCTTGCAGTATCCTCTGAAAGGCAGTGTCGACACCAGTAGCGTCTAACGCTGAAGTTTCAATGAATGCTAATCCATTCTTCCTTGCAAAACTCCTCCCATCCCTAACAAACACTGCACGTTCTTCACTTAGATCCATCTTATTCCCAACAAGCATGATAAGACAATCTTTCTCTGCATTCTCTTCCACTTCCTTGAGCCACATTGGCACGTGATTGAATGAATCACGGTCCGTAATATCGTAAACAAGCAACGCACCTACTGCCCCACGATAGTAACTCGACGCAATGGACCGATAACGCTCTTGTCCAGCAGTATCCCAAATTTGAGCTTTGACTAATCTGTTATCATCGATTTGAACAGTCTTTGTCGCAAACTCTACACCTATTGTGGACTTGCTGAGAATCAATATGTTGTGAGAGAGGCGTTTTTGTTCACCATATGTATGTTGCCCAGCTAATTGCACTCACCTATCTTTGTTGAAATCATTCTTAGTGAAACGAAAGACTAAATTTGATTTGCCTACGCGAAGAAGTATTGCAGACATGGTGTTAGATTCAATGGAGATATGCACAGAGGCCACGCACAATGCACATGACGAAGACACAAAACTGCACAGCGACACTTCTCTTTTTTGACCAGTGGCTTGATAACTACCAAAAAAACACGCTGGATTACTCACCTACGCCAGAGTCTCCAAGTAAGACTATCTTAAAGATGAAGTCATAGGATTCGTTGTCCATGGTTGCAAACTATCGACAACAACAACAAACAACAACAACAAGGGCGGCGGGCGGGGAAATGGAACTCCTGTTTTGTTTCACGGACAAAAAATTGGAATTGGGAAGATGTCGCATCGGTATCTAATTGTCAATGTTTTAATAACGTGTCGGTATCCGTCACAGTAGTTGCAATGATGAAATCAATGAGGTGGAAAGCTACTCTCAATTCTGGTATAGTCTTCCGATGTGGACCATTAGCTTTGCAATGGATACATATCAATTTCAACCTAATTATGCTAATTATACGAGCGCTTGTGGTCTCCTCTCTCTCCTATTGTTACTACTCCTAGTTTCTACCGATTGCATTTCTCAAAAAAATCGAATTCGTCATACGAAGACTCGTCCCTCTTGAACTGTGGTACTGACCTCTCTCTCAGTGTCAGTGTCAGCGTCAGCGTCAACATTTTCTACCAACTGAATCTCGCCCAATACTTCAGGTCTCTCTTCCACTTTGATGTCTGTCACTGGACTTGGAGCCGTTTCATATATCAACACTCCGGTGACGGTTATAACTAACGCGACGTAAAACGTTCCAGGAGGATAGATGTGTTCTGCATAAACACTGTACAAAACAGCCCATGCATCTCCAGTCAGCAAGCTCAAATTCAAAAAAGCAGCGTCGGATATTCGCAAGAAGGCTGAAATGCCCAAGTAGTTGAGCATACCTCCAACAGAAAAAGCAAGTAATAGAAGCAAGCCCACGTATTGGGGACAAGTATCGCTGTCCGATTGTCGAAAGAATTCTAGAATTTCGTCTCGTTCTAATATCATCATTTGCACAAACGAAATGACGGTTGCAAAGAATGTCATGCAACCCAAATACTCTAGTTGTGACCCCCAGTCTCGCACAGCCACCTCTTGCAACGTATTATCAATGCCGAATAGAATACCACCGATGATCGCCAATGCGTCACCTAGCATTTTGTGTGGGTAATCTGCTTCTATAAGTTCTTCTTGCTCACTCTCAACAGCATCATCTGATAGCTCCAATGCGTTGTCTTCTTTGTAATCTTGAAGAGCATTTATTGTAATGCCAATGCTGCAAACTAGAACACCGAGCGTATGAACTTTCGTATACCGTCTTCCGAATGCAAATCTAGAGAGAATGATCGCTGAAGGGATGGCTAAAGCGTCAAACAGACTGACGGATGTTAATGTTGTGTATTTGAAAGCAAGGATTGTCGCATAGTTGGCGTACACATCTGTGACCGCTACGGATGCATAGAGAAGTGGATTGCATTTGAGTGGTATTATTCCGAATAATGAATGTGACTTTTGCGAAGAAGTACGTCGTTCAGAACATTCTCGACAAGTACTAGTGGCGATGTTGTTGTCGTTGGATGCCATCAAGTAACCAGCATCTTCTTCTGTATTGAATTGATCATGAGTTCGTTCTCGTGTATTGTACATGTCATCTATTTGCGTTGACCAATGCGACAGCAGATGATTTCGTTTTTCTGGCTTTGCACGTATTCTTGTTCTAATCTTTGATGATTTTGTGGTATGTTGTTTCCTTTGCCTTGGCAACGCATTGCACGTTTGGCATTCTATTATTTGTTGTCCCTGCTCCTGTAGAGATGACGACGATAGTTGTCGTGTGCACGATGGATTGCATCGAGATTGATATATTAGCCGTGACATTGTAATTATGGACAGTGGGAAATAGAATGTGAACATTGAAAATGTAGGAGCAGATAGCCCACAACTGAGGTAGAGAGACGATTGGATAGCACCTGTACCAGCTAAGAAAAGTGATAGAAATTGACCGAATACAAGGGCCTTACAGTTACCGAAGACGTAGTTGCAAGCCGTCTCTCGCATCGTTGGGTGTGTTCCATTACTTTGTATGAATTCATTTGAGTTGCATATGCTGCCGCTGGATGAAACCACAGACCGGTCGCCACTGTTATCGTGCAAGGATGATGTAGATGGTGATTTGGGTAGGCTGCCATCTCTTGAAGACAGCGCCGCCTCTCCTATCGAAGAAGTAGTGGTTGCTGTCGACATCACTGCTATTGTTCACAGCTGAGTAATATTATATGGTCTTGTAGAGGCCGATGGAAGTAAAGGAAAGGGAATGCGATGCTCTTGCTTGCTAAGTGCAAAAATGCCGTGCCCGTGCAAATCACATCACATATTTTGTCACAGGAGTGAGGCCAAGTAAGTAAGCAAGAAACAAGAAATGCACTCTACTTTTTGGTAATTGCTTTGGTTTTGACAGCATTGCCATTGTTGATGATGACCGACAATAACAATGATGGAAGAATCTGAAAGTACTACAGCCTCCCAGCATACCGATGATGGCGATGGTGGCCGTGCTTCTCCTGTAGTGGAAGGGAATAACCATCTGACTATTGACGGCGATGATCATTCTTCACTTCCATCGATGGGCAGCGACAGTAACCAGCAACATCATGACGATAAGCTTCAACAACATATCATTCAACAATTTTGGCGAACGTACGATGAAGTTATTATATTATCAATTTGCAGCATTTTCGGGATCGCCTTTCGATTACTAGGCGCCTCATGGTTTCGATTAGAATTGAATTTTGTCTTCTCTCAAGACAGCGCCCTCGGGACGAATCTTCCTCTCAATATTTTGAGTTGCTTCCTCATGGGACTGTTGTGCAGTGGGCGTGAATCAATGCCAATTGTTCATGCCAAAGTACTCGGCGGAGGGATAGCTGGTCGAGGTATTGTGGATGTTGGGAGAGGGGTTATAAATAGATCAAGAGGAGGAATAGCTAATCTTCGTAGGCGTAGGCGAAGAAACAATCAGACAGAATCATCACAAAATGGTATAGTCATGACAACTATTGATTCCAATCGTAGTGACCAAGTAGAGACATCAGATAGCTTACATGTTTCTATGAATAGCTCCACTGGGGTGCAGAGACATGACGATTCAAATTCGATTGCGGGTTTGTTAGGATTAGATGAAGAGTTTCGGATAGGTATGAATCACTGTTCTGAAGATGAGATTAGAAGTGTCCAACTTAATGGATTGACTAGAAGGATTATGATGAGCCCATCTTTAGTGTTATTTCCTGCAAAGAAAGACCACAGCGTTTTCAGCGAGCACCAAGAGAATGTCAATGTACCCGATGACGGTTTTGATGATCAATTTGAGATAGGTGATTCAAATGATGACATCAGTGATGAAGGACACGATGATGACAACAAAACAAGTGACCAAGCACCTCCAAGTGGCGAATCGTCCCGAGAATCTGAAGATAGAATCGTTGGCAGTCCTCGTCGGCAATCTCAAGGGAATGTGGATGCAGAACAAGGCCCGACAGCCTCAAGCGAAACAATACTGGAAGGCGTTAATGAAAGGCTGCAATCACTTTCCAACAATGTGACAGCTATCCGACATGCTGATTTTGCTTCCGGTTGGAAAGTCGGAACTTCTCCTGAAGATATGAAACATATTATTCTCATAGGTCTTCGAATTGGTTTCTGTGGAGCAGTGAGTACGTTCTCGAGTTGGAACTCAGCTATGGTCAATTTGGTGAAGAATGGAAAGTGGGGTGAAGCAATGGGAGGTTATGCTATCGGGTTACAGCTTGGTATAGTGGCGTATTTGTTTGGTCAACATGTGGCTGTCTATATTTTCGTATGGAGGCGTCGACGAGAGACGAGGCGTGCTGAACAACGAGGATATGCTTTCAGGTTGCGTGCATCAGGTTCTAATGATTCGCTTGATGAAGAGGAGGTGGAAGCAAATGGTTCAATGCCAGTGAGAGGCAGAACTAGGCGCATCAGGCAGCGCTACATTCCATCCGTGAGATCACTGGCAACAACGTTTTTCTTCACGATGTTCATAGTCTTGCTCTTGGCAGTTTTCTTACTCCCTAAACGCCAGGAGTTCGCAATCTCTCTATTGTTCACTCCTTTCGGAACCTTCACGAGATGGAAATTGTCAAACAAGTACAACAAGAGGCTTCCCGGCTTTCCTCTTGGTACTTTCTCTGTTAACTTGCTCAGTTGCGCTTTGAGTGGATCTCTTGGATCTTTTCTTTCTAGTGCTGGACCAGAAGAAAGTATTGTACTCTCATCGATGATTGCTGGTTTCGCTGGCTCGCTGTCTACGTTTGCAATGTTCATAATAGGTAAGAGTCGAAGTATCTCTGTTTTGTTTGGCACTTGAGTAAAAGTATTCAAAGTTCTCACATTCTCTTTTTCCCGCAGAGATAATCTCATTGATCGATCCAATTATATTCAAGTTCGATGGCTTCATTTACGCATTGACGACAATTCTGTGGGGTTTGATCATTGGTTTAACGTCCTCCCAGGCAAAAAACTGGGCAGACGACATTTAACAGAAAGCAGCAAATAATACAGTAGGTTTATTACATCTCTAAGTTACAAGTCCATTGAATCAACTAACCGTTCGCAAGTAAATCCAAGCGAGCCGTCTCGAAATTTCTTGCAGCAGAAGCCCGTTCTGCACCCTCACGAAGACTGCCTTCTTCCAACCTCCCAAATATATTTTCAAGCTCTCTGATCAACTCCGCAGTAGAGGTGAGTTCGGTAGAGGGCTGTTGCGCTGTCACATTGACAGCCGGTCCAGTGCGTCTCACTGTTTGATTGCCCCTCTGCCCTGATGCCGCATCATTATTTTTAGGAATCTTCACGCAACATGATATTGCCGCAACGAAGCAGTATAAACAAGCCACAAGAAGCATTCCCAACAAAGTGAAAGGAAGCATTATGAGTGTAGAGAGACAGCTTCCGTAAAATGAGACACAATTTATCACCCTCTCTCTCATGTTGCTGCCACAGCCCGGCACCATGCAAGGACAAATAAGCATAGAAACAATCGAGAGAGCTACGGCAGGCACACCGAGAATGAGAAGCTGTAGAACAGAGAGAACTCTTGCGCCCACTAATGTACATCTCCTTGGTTCTGAGCTTTCATCCAACTGCATATTGGGGCAACCGTTGATGTTCCACCATCTGAAGTGATCAGGGAAAGGCCCATCGTCAATTATTGCACTGCATAACCAACAAAAATGTGTATCACAGCTTGAGCACTTCATTTGATTGCATCCACCCTCCTTGGAGACAGATATGCCACAGTTTGGGCAAGGTTTGACCCGAAGTACACGAGTTGCAAACTCAGCATTTGTCCTATCTGCCTCCGAAGTTGCAGCATGGTAGGCAAGACACGACTGGCCTTGATGAGCATTTGAGTGGAAATAGCAAAACTCTGTACTGCATGAGCCGCAGGTGATGACGGGAGATTTTGACTTGACGAGACTGTTCTTCTCAGCGATCTGTGCATCAGCAACTTCCTCGGAATGAAGATCTACTTTTGGTTCCAATACTGTAGGTTGTTCCTCGTCCTCTTCGTCAGCTGGATTTTCTTCTGCATTGTTGCTTGTATTATCAGCTGTTGTTGTTGTTGCTGTTGTTGTTGCTGTGTTGTTTGAGTCTTGTGTTTGACGAATTCTACGAAAGAACCGATCAAAACCTGATATATTGTTCGGTGTTGCTCCTGCAGGAGCGGAATTGCTCGTTGCACTCTCTGTGGGTATTGATTCAAATTTAGTCTGATGACGTTTCATTGCATCAACTTCAAATAATGCTGCCTCGTCACAGGTTGGGCACCTCCGAACAGCATCTTTACCGTGCAAGCGATCGAATTCTAGCTTTTTGAATTTAGCCCACAACTCATTACTCACTGCCTTGCTGGCATCTTGTGCAGTGCTCTCGCCTTTCTTATCGGAGATCCAATCACTCGCATAGGAATTTCTACGGAAATAATCCATATGAATCAGCCTTTTGATATCACATCTTGCTATTGCAATGTTGCAGATGTCTACTTCTTTTTCGTCAGTAGCTGTCGGACGGAAATGGCAACAAGAAATTTCCAGATTGCCTTCCACCAATTTCGATTTCACGTACTCATGGAGACATTGTAAACAATATTTATGCTGGCATGCTGACAGTGTGAAAATAGGATCACCTGTCTCATTAGTCTCCTCTGAATCTGATCCTTCGTTCCTGATTACAGCAAGTTCACATAGGCAAATCGGGCACGTATAGGAATAGTGATCCTCAACCTCATCAACCGGTTCGCTCATTTCGTCGTCCCCATCGACGGGCGGGTCGGGATCTTCTCGATGTAGACCTTCACCGCTGTCGTCACTAAGTTGTTCGCTCTGATCCGCCTCCATGCCGCCGTCGTCGCCGCCACTGCTGACAATTAGATTATTAGAATCATCCGAATCCTCCATTACTTCTATGGTTAGGTATTGTAAAGCCAGCAGCTGTGGCTGTAATGTGCGTGACAGTGACAGGCTTATTGATCTTTGATCTTATTCGTTCTTGCTTCTGCTTCTCCTTTTGTTTTGCCTGCCTTGCTTCGGCCTTGTGCTTTTGCTTTTTGCAGGCTTTTTGCTTGCTTTGCTTGGCATGCTGAACGTACCTAGATGCATAACAGTATCATATGTTTGGCTTAAATAATGAGCTGCAAAAATGATCCTTACATTACATCAAGTACATATTGTAGTGTTAAGATTATTCCACCTACTTGTCTCCAAGTAACTCAGGTCCAGCCGGACTCACAGTGTTGCACTTTGGACAGCGAACCAACGATGCAGATTTATTACAGCGTAATAGGCAGCCACAGTTGTTTTCTCGAGAGTTCACACAGTAAACAATTCTTGTGTTAGGATCACACGATTCAATGCCCTCTTCATAAGTACCATAGACGAGTTCGCCGTTAGAAATACCACCGACACGGTCTCGACTCCACTTTGGCACGATATCCAGGAAACTATGAGGTAAGGAAGGTGGAAGAAATCCCAGCTCTCTTGGATTTGTTGTTGGGTTTTGATCAAGATTAAGTTGGTCAAGCGGTGGAAGTGGTTGAGTTGGTGGTGGGTCACACTTTGCGTAGGTCTCCTCTGCGTCCTCAATACTATTAGCAGAACCATTTTGTCGCTCTATTACTTTTTGTTGTTCTTGCCCCACATGTTCTTTACACAGATTAATCGCCCAATCATGATTTTTCTGCCGTTGTTCTTCACTCGTCCCATCAGGATCAAACTTGAGCGAGTCATCTTCCAATTCCTTCTCCCATCGTCTTCGTTGCATTTCCTCTATAGAATTCATCACTTGCAGACCAGTGGTTGGATCGATACTATATGATTCGTCTTCATTACTGAATCTCTTAATTTTGGTTCCTTGCCCTTCTGAGATGTTTGATAAAGACGATCCTATAAAAAGAGATGATGCACCTGATGATCGATTATACCGACTAATATTTGTGTGTATACTGCTTAATTTGCTGCTTCTGCGTCGGCGGTCAGCTCGTTCCTCTGCAGAGTAGGATCGGCTCATTGTGTGTTAGGTGTTAGGACACAAGATAATGGTCAAATGATATAGCGGCAAAAATCTTATAATAACAAAGAAGAAGGTTGATGTTTGGCCGATAGCTTCTCTATTATATTAGGTAGTCCCTGCAGCGGAGGGTAGCCGTGATGCGGTCGAAATATGCGACAAAATAATATTATGCCATGGTCGTTTGCAAGTCGGCGGAACGTACCTAGTCATCATTGTAGTACCAGTATGATAAATATGGTACTAGGTACTGTATGACCGGACCGTGACCGGCGCGCCGGGTTCATTTTCATTTTCATCAAAAAACTCACAATTTTTGCTGCAGATGATGACCAGAGGCTGATACTACACATCTTTTGCCTCCGATAACCAGCTCACTCCTTTACCATTAGTCTTCCTTCTCGCTACTTCGCTCATATACATCATGGCGAACCATGATCCCTTTCCTATGCGTTCTGCTGAGGCTCAAGCTCTCGCATCCTCTGTCCAATCCGAAGACACAGATGACCAAAATAATGATGGTGTCTCATCATGGCACAAAATGGGTACGGCAGTCTCGCAACGCCTTCCCAAAATGATGAGACGAGGTGGCGATACCAACAAGGAAGCGTTGGTGAAGGGCAAGAAGAAGACAAAGGGTCGTAAAAATAAAAGCGCGGCTGCTGGAGAGGAAAGTATCTATGACCAAGATGACCTCGACGAAGTTCAGGGACACAGTGATGATGAAGAGAATGGCGACGATGATAACGAAGGTGGTGATGATTTCATTGATGCTCCTCTACGCGATAACACTCGCATGCTTCGTCCTGAGGATGTGGCTGATCTACCTCGTCCAGTTGGTGCGCTTGTGTTGTGTCTACAGGGATGTTTCTTCAGCACTCGACGAGTGGCCAAGAGAGTTCATCGTTCGGTTTATGGAGACACGTTCCCATGGGATGACTTTATCCGTACTATGGTTCTTTCGTCGACATTATTTGTCATGATCGGTGGGTATTGGTTGTTGAGATCATTGAAAGACGCCGTGTTGACAGCTCTTTGTGGTGTAGAATCTATTCCAAAGGCCAAGATGTTGAGTGTCTTTGTTGTTTTGGGAGTCGTGGCGGTTTACAATCATCTATTGGATGAAAAGTCAGGATTTCGAAAGGAGCAATTATTCTACGTCTTTGGTACATTCTATGGTATCCTTTTCACGGGCATTGCGTATTTGTTAAATCATCCGACGATTGGTTTGCCGAATCAGACTGAAGACCCAGCGCGTATTCTTGGTTGGGTGTCATATTGCGGTATTGAGTCCTTTGGAAGTGTTATGGTGTCTTTGTTTTGGAGCTTTGCCAACTCAAACTTCAATTTGAAGCAGGCAAAGCGTTCCTATGGGGTGATGGTTGCGACTGCGCAATTAGGAAGCATTTTGGGTCCAACTTTTGTGAATAGCTATGGACACTCGCTAGGCATTCCAACTTGTTATATGGTTGGAGCAGGGTGTATGTTGACACTTCAGTTGACGATGTGGACGTATGTCAAAATGTTTGGCGTTGTGGAAGATGTACCGAAAGCAGTCGATGTCGAGAAGAAGGACGATCCCAAGAAGGCCAATAAAGCCGGAATCCTTGAAGGTATCCACTTGTTTGTGGAGCATAACTATGTGAAAGGAATCTTCGCCATATCCTGTCTGTTCATGGTTGAGGTTACTATTGTTGACTACACGATGAAAGTGCTTGCACGTGAACACTTTGCTGAAGAATTTCCTTGTCTTCCTTTCGACGAAGCCACTGGTGAAGCAATGGCATGCTGGAACGCTGAGACGAATTCAGCTGTAGGCTTGTCAACGGAAGCGATCAAGTCATTCACAACTTTCATGGGTTTCTTTGGACAAGCGACAAATGGGCTTAGCTTCTTACTTTCGTTTTTTGGGACTTCTGCGATCATTCAATACCTTGGATTGCGCATTACACTGCTCCTTTTCCCGTCCATTTGCCTTATTGTCATCGTTACAGTTCGGATGTACCCAACATTAAATGTTGTCTTTGCTGCGATGATGATTCTCAAAGCCAACTCGTATGCATTGAACAATCCAACGAAAGAGATGCTTTATCAACCAACAAGCTCAAACGTGAAGTATAAAGCGAAGAGCTGGATCGATATTTTTGGTGCACGTGGAAGTAAGGCATTGGGTTCAGTTGTTACAAACGCCTTTTCGACGTCGGCGTTGGAGTTGATTGATAAGGGAAGTCTTGTTGGAATGTGTGTTGCGAGTTTCTTGATTTGGAATGCTACCTTCATGGGGAAGAAATTTGAGGAATACACCGAGTCAGGATACATAGTAGGCGAGACAAATGATGATGACGACGATGTTGATACAGGAGGGTATACTGAAGTGAATGAGGGAGGAAAGTCCAACAATATAGAGATGGCAAGTAGACAGAATGATGAAAGTGAAACGTCATGTGCCTTTTATGATGATGACGAGATTGGCGAGGAAGAGGAAGGACAATCATTATCTGGTGGTGAAGATGAGAAACATATTATAGTGGCGACAGTTTGAAGAGCCGGTCATAATTTAGATAATAAACCCTATTTAGTGTTGTTTAGATAGATCAATTGTGAGGACATACAAGATTAGAACTTTGAGCGACATGAATTAGACAGATGCTTCCGGTACGGGAGGAGGAACTTCCGGTACATCGACATCTGGAAGATCCACATATCGATTTGTTGACTTGTCTAATGATGCTTGCTTGGCATCTTCCATGAGTTTGTCAACTGCAGCATAGGCAACTTTCTCGCAGTTAGGCTGCTTATCTCCACTCACGCCAACGCCTCCCATGCAGATTCCGTTTGCCATGAGAGGGACTCCTCCTCGTGAAACATCAGGAAAATCCTGTAGCTGACTTGAGTTCCTCTGAAAAAAGCATGCTGTCTTGGCTTTTGTTATGGCCAGATCAAATGAATGAGGGTTGGCACCTTCCAATCGCTTCACTATCATGGGTACTCCTTCCGCATTTACGATTGCAATTGTAACCTTGAAATCACTGTCTCTGGCTGCCTTCTCTGCAGCTGCCATGGCAATTGAAGCCGAAGAATCATCAAGCTTCAGGTGAATATTCAAATTAGCTACTGCCTCTGCTGGGTCAACTTTCTTTTCAATTTTGGGTCGCTTCGAGGTCTTCTCTTTTAGATCGTGACCGACCCTCTTGGTATTCAATTCACCGAGCATCGCCTCCAACTTTTTTCGGATTTCTAACTCCTCCTGTATGACAAAATCGATATCTCTGCGATCAGTGAGTGGTTTGAAAAGGCGAAGCAGCTCTTCGCAGCTCCTATTGCTCTTGTTGGGCTTGGCATTTGGGTCGCGTCTCATTAGCTCTTGCACCACTATGTCCTTGTTTGCGCTCAATTTACGGACCCATCCCCCTCCGCCCAACTTGCGATTAGACATGAACTCGCTGTAGGGGTATACTGTCTTGATATTAAAATCGTGCATGCAATCTGAAGCCATCATCAACTTTAAAGAACAAAAAGAATATTGAGCAATGCTTTAGTCGGTGCACTGAAAGCAGTTCAAAATACATATGTAACGGCCAACTTGCACTCACGATGTAGGCCATTCTTTTCTCTGGTTCAACGTTTGCATCAAAGAAGAGCTCGAATTCGCCCCCGCCACCAACATTGACTTCGGGCAGTTCGGGCACAGTGACGGCGGAGGGTTCCATAATATCGTTGACAGAGGGCATGAAAGATACACCGGTAGATGGTAGATGCGAGCGGGCGGCTTTTGGCTTTTAGTGCACGTGATGTGTGTGAGGTTTTTAATTTGCGGCGGGTTGTTTTGTTGGTGGAGATGAACTCAACGGAAACCCGTTTGGTGCGTACGCGTGGGGATTCCGTGGGCGGGCCCAGCGTTTGAATCAAACGAATTGTTTGCAATATCAATCAATGACATTGAAAAAGAACCTACTACTTACAATAAGAGTTGTTATGCTGTCTTTTTACAGCTAGCTACGGTAAATATGTCTAAAAACTACGAGCCTTTTCAAGCACACCACCAATAGAACCCACACCAGGAACCCTGGATTGAGCGGAGTCTTTCTTTCCACCACCCTTTCCGCCTGTTCCCTCAGTTGCAGCACTTACCCATGCCTTGCAGTCAACGTCCTTCATACCCTTGGGAGCAAATGCAATGACTAGGAAACTGTCTGCGGTTTCGTCGGCAGAGACAAGGAAAAGAGCCTTGTCCTTAATCTTCTTGCCGTATGCGGTGGTTACTGCCTTGGCAACCTTTCCATCAAGTCCAAAGTCGCATCTGACGACAACCTTGTTTCCTTCTGTCGAGCCGGCAGCTTCGACAACTTGATCGCAAACCTTCGAAGTCTGTTCTGCGGCGTGCTTCTTCTTCCATGCAACTACTTGCTTTCCGAACGCTCCAATCATCTCTCGAAGTTGCATCTTCTTCGCAGCAGAAATTGAAAGACCTTCTAACTCAACTGTTAAGAGTTTCACTTGCGCCTCAAGTTCAAGCCCGTCTAGTTTTCCAGCCTCAGTTACCTTGGCTTCGAATTCAGCAGCGGCAGCAGTAGCAATGGCGGCATCCTTCATCGTGACACCTGTAATACGACGAACACCCTTTGCAATACCTTCCTCACTTAAGAGAACAAAGCCTTCCGCTTCGGAAGTATTCTTGAGGTGGGTTCCTCCACAGAATTCGACACTGTATGAGTTCCATTGGCCATCCTGAGGGTTCTCCAAAATGGAAGTTATGGGTGTTGGAGACACAGCGACAACACGGACAGGGTCGGGATATACTTCACCGAAAACAGCGCGTAGCGATGAGATTTTCTGTGCAGCATCTAATGGAGCAACGAAGTTATCAACAGGAATGGCGGAATTGATTTGGCCAACGCAAATTTGTTCTACCGCAGCAAGTTGTTCTGCGGTCAAAGGTCCATTCCAAGAGAAATCAAACCTTAGCTTGTTCTCGTCAACAAGTGAGCCCTTTTGATCAACAGTGACGCCATGTTGATCTTCAGTTGATTTTGTGACAAGAACGTCCTTGAGAGCGAAGTTGAGAATGTGTGTCATTGTGTGATTGGCAGCAATTGGTGCACGACGAACGTAGTCAACGCAGCATGTAGCCGCGTCTCCAACTGTAACAGATCCTTCAGTGACTTCTCCCAAGTGGAGAACGAAACTTCCATAAATTTGAGTGTTGTTGATTTGAATTGTAGCACCAGAACTAGTTTTGATTGATCCAATATCAAAAGTCTGTCCCCCTGATTCTCCGTAGTAGTTTGTTTTGTCAAGAACAACTCCAATGGCTCCATTCTCCTTTGAGATACTGTCGACAAAGCCAATTCCATCTTCTGTCTCATTTCTGCCAATGAATAATGCCTTCACAGTGCAACCCTGAAGATCTTCATTCCACACGTATTTCGCAGAATCATCAGTTGCATCAACACCTTTTCCTACAAGGTGTGAAGTCTGTTCAGCGACAAGACGCATGTCTTTGCCTGATCCACCAGCCATCTTCTCCAAGTATGCTGCTTGGCTGAGCTCCTTCTCTTCCTCCATCTTTGCTTCGAATCCTTTCATATCCAACTTCAGTCCACGCTCTTCACACATGAGTTCCGTCAAATCAACTGGGAAGCCCATTGATGTGTACAAAAAGTGGGCATCCTCGCCAGAGAATACATCCGTGCATGCTTCACAACGCTTCTTGAATTCAACAATTCCTTTGTCAACAGTTTTGGAAAAGGACTCTTCCTCCTCACGGATAATACTGGTAACAAATTCTTCCTTCTCTCTCAATTCAGGGAAAGTATCACCCATAAGTTCCACCAAAGTGCGCACTAGTTTGGCAAAGAAGCCCAATTCAGCGCCCAAGTTCTGTCTCCCGTATCGAACAGCACGACGCAAAACTCTTCGGAGGACATATCCTCGCCCATCATTTGAAGGTACTGCTCCATCGGCAATGGCAAACGACAATGTTCGAACGTGATCTGCAACCACTCGGTATGCCATGTCAATAAATTCAGGGTCCTCGGCTTCAATCTTTCCGGCGTAGGGACGAGCACCAGTGACCTTTTGAATAGCATCAAACAATGGAATGAAGATATCGGTGTCATAGTTGGAGTCAACTCCTTGAAGGATGGATGTGAGGCGCTCAAAACCCATACCAGTATCAACGTGCTGGGACGGAAGAGGGCGCAGTGAGCCATCAGCTTCACGGTTGAATTGAATAAAGACGTTATTCCAAATTTCGATGACATCTGGAAGATCTGCATTCACTAGGCTGGCACAATCACGGTTTCCAATTCGATCATAATGGATTTCCTACGCAGAGCAACAAAGACATGAGCATGATGATCATATATATATCAAGTGATAAAGACAAAATTCACATATGCTTACCGTGCATGGACCACAGGGACCAGTAGCTCCCATTTCCCAAAAGTTATCCTTTGCATCGAATGGTAGAACCCTTTCTGCAGGTAGATATTGCAACCAAATTTCCCTTGCTTCATCATCACATGGTGTCATCTCATCTCCACCAAAATACGTAGCGTACAGCCGAGTGGGGTCAAGCTTGAACTCTTCAGTGAGGCACTTCCATGCCATTTCAATTGCTTCCTTTTTGAAGTAGTCTCCAAAGGACCAGTTACCAAGCATCTCAAAGAAAGTGTGATGGTACACATCCTTTCCTACGTCATCCAAATCGTTGTGCTTTCCACCGGCACGGATGCACTTTTGAGTGTTGGTAGCACGCTTAAGAGAAGCCATCTTCAAAGAGGGATCACATGTTCCCAAAAACAGAGGCTTGTACTGGTTCATGCCTGCATTGGCGAACAGCAAAGTGGGATCATCATGTGGAACGCAAGGACTGGATTTCCAGAAAGTGTGTCCATTCCTCTCGAAGTACTCAATGAACGTTGAGCGGACTTTGTCCATAGGCCACTCTGGGTGGGTAGCAAACTTGGTTTTTTCCTCTGACATGGTGTTAGCGTCAGTGTTTGCCATGGTCTTTATCAAGCAACAGCTGTTGTGCGGTCGGTGAGTGTGCACGAAGCGATGAAGAGAGGAGAAAAATTCTCAAGACGGACAGACCTCCGGCTGGAACCGCACCTCTTGCCTCACTGTCACTCTCTCCCTATTGCTTGCAGGAAAAGAAGTGAAACACTGATACAATGCCAACCTGCACGAGGAACAATAACCCTATTATCTAATACTTCTTATCTTGATACATGTTCTAGTGTAGAGTTTGCGCAGTTAAGTCGTTTGCAATCTATGCTTAATCACGAAGAGCTTTTGGTAAACTCTTTCGCAATTTATCCCATCCAAGAAGTTGTTCTGAAACCCTTACCAGCGTAGACAGTATTCTCGGCACCGAGCTCTTCCTCGATACGCAAGAGCTGGTTGTACTTAGCCAACCTCTCTGAACGACAAGGAGCACCTGTCTTGATCTGGCCCGTACAAAGACCAACAGCCAAATCAGCAATGTAGGTATCTTCTGTTTCTCCACTCCTGTGACTGGTCATGACTCCCCATCCAGCTTGTTTTGACTTCTTCACTGCATCGATTGATTCCGAGATAGATCCAATCTGGTTGACCTTGAGCAACAAGCAAGTGCATGACTTCTCGTCGATGGCGCGCCCAATCTTTTCAATGTTGGTCACAGTAAGATCATCTCCAACCACCTGGAATGCCTCTCTATTCTTCTCGGTGAATTTGGACCAGTTTTCCCAATCATCTTCATCAAAAGGATCCTCGATGGTAACAATGGGGTAGTCAGCAGCTAGAGACTGGTAAAGTGCGCCAAGTTCATCTCCAGAAATGATTTCTCCGTCATACTTGAAGTCAAGATCATACTTGTCCTCGCCCTTGACACGGAACTCAGAAGCAGCTACATCCAAACCAATGGTACACTTATCTTCATACCCAGCCTTCTTCAATGCTTCCATGATAAGCTCACATCCTTCGCGGTTGTCACAGGGAGGCGCAAATCCACCTTCATCTCCAATGAGTGTAGCATCTCCTCCAAACTTGGCCTTGATAATCTTACCAAGAGTGTGGTAAACCTCACATCCAATTTGCATGGCCTCAGAGAAGCTTTCAGCGCCAGTGGGGATAACGAAATACTCTTGGAAGGCAAGCTTGTTTCCAGCGTGACTGCCTCCGTTGATGACATTGAAGCAAGGCACAGGCATTGTGTACTTCTCATTGTCATTTCCAGCAAGTTTGGCGTAGTGAGCGTAGAGAGGGATTCCGTTGGCAGCGGCACCAGCCTTGGAGCAGGCAAGCGAAACACCAAGGATAGCATTAGCACCCATGTTATTCTTGTTCTTAGTGCCATCGATCTCAAGCATCTTATCGTCTACAGCTCTCTGGTCAGCGGGGTCCATACCAATAACAGCAGGTCCCAAAACATCGTTGACATTTCCAACAGCCTGCAATACACCCTTTCCAAGGTAGCGGCTGCCTCCATCACGAAGTTCACATGCTTCGTAAGCTCCAGTAGAAGCACCAGATGGAACAGAGGCAACGAATTTACCGTCTTCGGTGCAGAGTTCCACCTGTAGATGTTGCAATCAAGAGAGATTCATAGTTTGGTGAAATGGTTACTCATTAGCGATGTCATTCTATTGTATGATGAAAGCAATAGTAAGAGAAGAAGTAATCTAACTCACCTCAACAGTAGGATTTCCACGAGAATCCAAAATCTCGCGAGCTTTGACACTGCTGATTTTTGCCATATCTAATGTGGTAGAGATGCGAGTGTTTCTAGCGTTGGGTGCAGTGAAGCCGTAAGTTTGTCCTGAATATTGTTGAATGGAATGGTGTCAAAACATTGTTAGATTAGATTGATTCGAAAAGATTCATTTGCAAAAGCAATGCACACAACTTGTTGTCGATTGATGCAAAACACATTGCCGCCAAGAAAATGTGGTACAAGTGGAGATGATGTCGATGCAGTTCATAACTCACCGATTGCGATAGCAGCAAGAGTGAAGGCGCTGTATTTAACCATGGTTGAATAAGAAGTATGTAACGAACTCCGAGTGGAACAATTATGCGGAAGGCGTGGAATGTGTGGAACGCTTTTTGAGGAAAATTGTTGGTCGGTAGAACAAAGACATCACATCACCAAAGATCCGGATGTGCGTACCCCATACTAGAGCTACGTAGGAACTCGTGGAGAAGATCTTCAATCTTAGCTTTTCAAAACCTCCCGGAGGTGACGATCTTTCTCTTTTCCTGCAACTACAACATGAGCAGCAACATCAAAAGCTGTAATTCATGCCATAAAAGTACTGGTCTATCAACAACAATGGTAATGATGCGATCTCTTCTACTTCTCTGCTCTCTTTCCACGGCGGCTGCTTTTGTGGCCCCAGGACGCCATACTTCTCTTCAAAGGAGCATCATCAACAGTGACATCTCTCAGACTGGCAGCAGCACGGAGCTATTCTCTCATAAAATTGTGCTCGTGCGTCACGGTGAATCGGAATGGAATGATCTTAACATCTTCACTGGATGGGCTGATGCAGCTCTGAATGAAAAGGGAGTGAAAGAGGCTAAGCAAGGTGGACAGTACTTGAAAGAAGCTGGATTCACATTTGATGTTGCCTACACAAGTGTGTTGAAGCGTGCTATTAAAACTTTGTGGCTTGTTTTGGAGGAAATGGATTTGATGTACATCCCAATTGTAAGTTTGGTGATGTGATGTGGTGAAATTCTAGTTTTCTGTAATGTTCATCTCGTTTCTAATCTTGTTTCAATCATCAATGCTACCATCTGATAGATTAACACTTGGCGTCTTAACGAACGTCACTATGGAGGTCTTCAGGGTCTCAATAAGCAAGAGACAGTGGACAAACATGGCAAAGATCAAGTACTAATCTGGCGTAGGTCATATGATATTCCACCTCCTGAGTGTGATGAGTCAAGTGAATACTATCCTGGTAATGATCCGCGTTATGCCAATGTTGACAAAGCTGACTTGCCTTTCACTGAAAGTTTGAAGATTACTGGTGAGCGTTTCATGCCTGTATGGGAAAATGAAATTGTTCCTGATATCAAGGCAGGAAAAAAGATATTGATTGCTGCTCATGGCAATACGCTTCGTGCGCTTGTGAAGCACCTTGATGGAATTTCGGAAGACGAAATTTGTGGCTTGAATATTCCTACCGGAGTCCCATTGGTATATGAGTTAGACGATGATTTGAATGTGATTCCTAATGAAAATGCAATTGCTCCTCTGAGAGGTTTGTATTTGGGTAACTTGGAAGATGTTAGAGCAAGGATTGAAGGAGTGGCAAACCAAACAAAGTAAGCTGCCTACGTATCTGTTGTGTAGCGGGAGTATACCTCATAATCGACAAGGCGTGAGCCTTTTGCCATCGCAACAATAACATTAAGAATCAA
>Ga0209652_1000314_pt1 | contig 41190 bp, 44 predicted proteins | sample SaaInl74LU_5_DNA_FD_184641 | JGI IMG/M metagenome (GOLD analysis project Ga0209652, IMG submission 184641) | Marine microbial communities from expanding oxygen minimum zones in the Saanich Inlet - ESP_74LU_5_DNA (SPAdes) (version 2) | ecosystem: Environmental > Aquatic > Marine > Intertidal zone...
CCCTCCTAAAAAAAGATAAACGTTAACAGTGTTAACAGAATCAGGAAAATAATCATCAGCATACCAACCATCCTCTATAGGCTGAGATAAACTAAAGTCAGAATATACGTTAACGTCGTTATTAATTAATTGTTCTAATGTTAAACCAAAACCGATGCCGCCATTTGTTGTTGAGTCGTAGTAAATTGTAACTTGCTGTGCACTGACTGCAGGTTCACAAGGATCTGTATTTTCCGGATTTACACCTGGTTCTATTAAATTAGGGTCTTTATAGTAAACTACAATTGAAGCTGTAGTTGAAGGTGTACATTCTACCTGGTTAACCCAAGTGCCTCCATCAAATGCATAGACTTCAACTGAGTTTTGACTAGGAAAAGGAGACCCAGCATACCAGCCAGTACTGGCTACATTTTCTAACGAGACATCCGTATAAATCGGTTTACTATTACCTACAATAGTTTCTAAAGAGTTCGGGGTTAAACTACCACTAGACCCATCATTATCATCCCAATAAAAAGTACCCAACGTACCTTGCGCACCTTCAGTACACGGATTAGATACTCCCCATTTATAATATAAGTTAATTGATTGTAATGCCATCTATTGCCTTCTTTTTTATATAGCTTCTGCAATCTATATATCATAGACTGAAACTTGAGATAAACAAGTTTAACTAGATTAAAGAGTAAAGCCTAGTGGTGAGATTGGAGATGCAGCCGAAAAACCATTACCCACAGATGTATTTGCAACTAACTGAGCAGCTTTAATCGAGTTAATATTGCTACCCTTTGCCGAATACTTAGCGAATACTTCTAAGTCAAATGAGAATTGCTCGTCGCCTTCATCAAATACATCTAGGCCAATTTTCTTAGAATAAGTAAGGTTAGAAACACTAGAGCCTCTTAGGCCTGCAATATTACCAATATCAGTCGTGTTATCATTACCAGCATAATCCGTCATTCTGTACTGGAATACAATATCAACTGCAATTGCATTACGTTCACCTTGACTTAAGTATTTTCTAGAAAGATCATTGTCACCATGAACTGAAAGTGATAATAAGTTAATAGGCGACATATATAAGAATGCACCACACGAGCGCCCCCCTAATAAATACTGATCGTTAGCATCAAAGGACATCTTAAAGGTTCTTCTATCTGCACTAATCATTGTATTAGTATCTCTAAAGCCTAATTGTTTTAGCGCGAGATTCGATAAACCTAGATGAGTACTTGTCAAGGCCCCGTTTGGAATATTGGCAGTAATTGGCATTGTGTAGATAGCACTGTCTACAATTGCCTGTAATGCTTGAGTCTGTTCGCTATCCAACATATCATTTGGATCTGATGCAGCCTGCGGCCAAGTTCTAGTAAAGAACGTCTCAATATCTGGATGGTCTTTATGCATAAAGATACCATTATTATAGGTAGACGTGTTAATGCTGTTTACTGCAGTACAATCAACCGCTTCTGGGTCATAGCCAGCCCATTCTTGGAAGTCAACTGGAGCAGACTGGTTCTGCGAAGACCAGTATCTACCGAAAGAACCTGCCCAAATGTAGTTAGTTGAATCAGCGTCTCCGTCTGCCGCTAAGAAATTAGCATCACCACCTTCAAATGTACCATAACTTAAAGTATGTTCATAGAAGCTAAAGTTAGTACTTGAAGTATTTTGAGATGTTACAGCATGCACTGCATATAGAGAGTGAACGTTAGCGATGTCCATATACCTTGAGTATATAAATTGACCTCTTCTTTGTGCCGATTGATATGGGGTTGGTTGTAGTAGATCATAGCTTGTAAGTTCATCACCTGTTAAATTCTGGTAAAGAATTGGAGCAAGGTCATACTTACCTTTGCTTGTATAATAAATGTCTGATACAATCTTATCATCAACATCGTTATCCCCTTGATCATTAGTTACGTTACCAAAGCTGTTTATACCAGCGATAGAACCACTCACAGAAGATCTGTATGCTGGTTTTGTTCTTTCACCTGCAATTCTTGAAATTAATTCAAGCTGTGTTGCTTTAGTATTCTCTAGTAAAAGTTTAAACGTCTTGGTTACAATATGACCTTTCTTAATTGAGATTTCAGCAACCTCATCTACATAGTAGCCTGCAAAGATCTTATTGTTAGTATTCTTGTTAATAATAGTTACCGTACCGTCTTCAGCAACAAGTTTAACTAGAAGTTCACCTTTAGCATTATCAATCTGTTGCTGTAACGCTTCGATTTTCTGCTGGAGTTCAGCTAATTTATCATAAACTGAGATTGGCTTTTGCTCAGGTGATAAAAATCCTGAAGCTAGATTAGTTGCAACGTGAGCGTAATATCTCTCGTTAGATGTAAATGAATCACCAACATGAGTGTAAACACCTTTAGAGTCTAACTCTTCTGTCAGCCTAACACTAGCAAGCTCGGTCTTGTTTAGATCAACAATATCCTGTAGATCAGTTGTATCTAACTCGGCATCCGGGAAAGTAATTGTAATTGGAGCTGACCAGTCCGACATGATTGGATTAGCTGGAAAACCAGCTTCAGAAACAGACTTAATTCTAAACTCAACAACTTCACCTTGTTGGATTGGAATATCAAGTTGATTAAAGTTAACTTTCTGACCATCCTCTATTAAAGAATCCTGCCATACAAACTTTCCAGTCACAAGGTCTTTAGCTCTTTCTCTAACTGGTGTTTTAACTTCATTCCAATTTGAGAAGACTGCTGTTTTTTCTCGAGCTTCTTCTGTGAATGACAATTGAGAAACTTCAGGTGCTTTACCGCTAGTTGATAAGTATCTGTATTGAATAACAAATTGTACAACTCTTTGATCTGTAGTTGAAGCAACCCTTTTATCTGCTGGAATAGACCAAAAGCCTCTAATTCTAAATTTAGGAGTTACGTTAGTAACATTAGTATCTGAAGAAAGACTTTGAATCTGGTTTACAATAGATCCATAAAGTCTAGTCTCAGAAGTTCTCTGTTCAATTAGGCTAGCCAACTGATTCTTGTCTTTATCAGACTCAATCTGTGACGTATATTTCTTAGTTGATGTTTCAGATCTCTTCTTGACGATTGTATCGTCTAATTTTTTAATTGCTTCCTCTACTGCAACTTTATCTCTTGATAGCTGTTTAATTTTGTTAGCAGCATCGTTGTCAGTTAAGTGCCTATTTATCTGTACAACACTAAAGTTTGCGGCATCAATAACCGGAGCGTCCGGTGTAATACCTTCAGTTGAAGGTGGGATTGAATCGTTTTTCAATGCTCTGATAAATTGACCAAAGTCAGCAACTTCTTCTTTGTAGTAATCTGCAAGAGTTATAACATTTCCGTCCTCATCAACTCTATTTAGATCGTTGCTATAAAAACCAACACCAGGTGACCAATTTTCGGCTAAAATTTTAGAATCCGGATCAATTGCTTTAACAAATACTAGAACGCGTTCGTTAAACCCTACGTTAATATCTACATTCAGTTGAATGTTTGTATTCTTATAAATTTTAAGTGCGTTAGCGCCAATCCTAATAGCCTCAAAGCCTTCTATTAGCTCTAGTTCGACCTCTCTAGTAGAACTATCAACACGAGTAGCCTTATATTTAGTAGTCATCTTACCGGTATTAACGATAAGTTCGTCACCTTCCTTTAAGACTTCAGTATCTTTAACATCTTTGTTAGAGTCTGTATATGTTAGTTTATCTAATCTATATCTTTTAACTGCCTTTCTTTTAGTTTGGCCGTCAATTGTAACTGTTCTCTTAGAATCATTAATTGCCAATACATCGAAAGAACCAAAGTAAAGAACACTCTGATAAGGCATATCTCTAAGCTCTTCGTCGAATTGATAAGAAATATTGTTATTATCAATATCTCTAATTACTTGATCGTGGCTTAGTTCTTCTTGGTTTAAATAATTTTCATTAAAGAAGTCAACAGCGGCTTGACTAGTACTATCAAAAAGAATTCTTTTTACAAGAACTCTCTCAGTATCACTTGGTATTTGATTTGTAACGTTGAATGAAACTGTTAATAGAGGATTTAAAAAATCCTCAAAGAAATAATTAGATTTTACGTTAAATTGCTCCGGCTTTATAAAAGTTTTAATGTCGTTCGCCGGGCTCTTAAGTCTAGATGTAATTACATTCTGATAAGAACCATCTGAAAGCCTAACTTTAGTGTTACCTTTACCAAGACCACTTAGGGCTTTAAGATTAGTATTTAAACGTTCAAGTTCGCGTTTCATGTAGCCAAAAGAAGGCACATAAACAGTTGTTGTCCCACCTTCACCGTTTAAGATTTCAAGTGGCACGTTCTTCTCTTGGGTTGTAATCGCTTCGTTTATACGTTCGAAGGTCTTCAACGAGTTAGTGTTTATCTCGAGAAGTTTCTTAACTGTGCTGGAAATTGAGTTGTTTGTATTCATCTTATCTTAATATGTCCACTTCAAAAATGTAGTTTATAGGGTCGATACACACAACCTCAATATATGGCTTATTGCTAATAAGCTGTACCGGCTGTAGAGTTGCAATCGTCTTATCGTACTCAGTAGTGCGGCCTGTATATATGTTAATTGAGTTACCACCCATGTTTATTGTATCGAAAGAGATCTTAAATAATTGACCAGCTTTCCATGCAAACGAACCATCGTCAAGGTATATATCTAGGTCATCATTAGGGTCATTTGTTAACAAATTCTGTAAGCTTAATCTATTCGTGTAGTTTAACAATTTAGCATAAACACCAAATGCTTGAGCGCCTTGACCTCCTGCTCCAACATCAAATGGACTGCTTGTAGTAATCAACGTTGGAGTACCAACTTGATCCCACTTAAAAGCCGGCGTAATAGAGTAACCGTTTACGTCGTTTATAATCTTAATCTTTTCAGGATTAGACTTGTCAATTCTCGTACCAGCACCAGCAAAGATCACATCAGTGTTATACTGAATCTCAGTAGGAATAGTACCGTCAATCATTGAATTAATGCGGTCATGTGCTTTAGTAATAAGCTGCAATAATGAGTCTGAGTCCTGTAGTTGCAGAGATGCATTTTGCATCTGTTGTTCAACATCAGCTATTCTAGCAACAAGTTCATCGTTCTCTTGACTACCAACTACCAGATTCTCTACGCTATCTAATCTCTCTGCTAGATAACCATATCTCCTGTTAGCTTCCACCAACAACTCGGTTGCATTCTCTAGAGCTGTAGTCGTATCCATAAAGAGATCCATTGAGAATGTAGTAAAGTCATTTACTGAGGTCTCAACGCCAACGTTATCTAAAGAAGAGTTAAACTTAAGATTTAGCTTTAAAGAAAAAGCGTTACCATTAAGTCCTGTAACTTCATTTGGCTTAAATTTAATCTGCTCATGTATCTTAGAACCAGCTCCACCGGTAGACTGAATCTCATCTAATATTAGAATACCATATAGATTAGTTGCTCTTTGTGAAGGATTTGAAACGCTAGCTAAGTCATAGTAAACCAAAATGGCATTGAAAGTAAACTGTTGACCTGTTTTAGCAAAGTCTAATAAATTCTCAACATCAGATACATTTGCAATCTGAGCATATGAGGTATCGTTGAATACAATTTGTACGCTATCGGTTGCATTTGGATTAATGTTGTAATAGGCCTCACCTGTACCTACGTCGTAAGTGTCTACAACTGAGAATAGGTTGATGTTTGGATCTGGGTGGTTTTGACCCGATCTGCCTTCAATTGTATTATCAGCATAAAGTTTAGTTGCTGTAGTATTGTATTGTCTAGGCTGAAAAAGAACAGTAGGTGTCGAACCTACCGAAGTTGGCACATTAATATAAACTTCATGGTATGCATTACCTTTATAAGCAATGTCGTTCTCAGCATCAATAGTACCAATATACTTAACTACTCGATCATAAACAGCACCAGTCTGAATAGAATTATTCTCTTCAGTTAGAGCACCAATAGTAGCCTCGTTTGAGTCAGCAGTTCTAAATCTAATCGCACCTAGAACGCTTAACCATTTAAAGAATAATTTTTCAGCGTCTGACTGAAGAATTATTGGATCGTAATCGTCATCTTGTAATAAGAGCTCTTCAGCGTTTAATGCATAATTCTGAAAAGTCTGTGCAAAATCAATATTTGGCGCGCCAGCAGAATAGGTACTTCCAGATGCATTAACAAGGTTTAAACCAAAGTTAATTGTATTTGCACCATTTGTGGATTGTGTAAAATCAGGTAAATCCAATAACGCATAACGACTAAACTCAAAGTTCAGGTCAGGATTATTGAACGCCCTAGTCATATCTCTAGCAGAAGACGCAAAAGCGTACATCGTGCCGCCTCTTGGTTGAGGTATTCTAACTAACGGAGTTGCCATTTATATTCTTTTAATTTATTACTTATGATATAGTTGCAGCATGTGATGAGATCACATACCAAACTGTACCGATATATCTTAATGTTACGGTTGAGTTCTGTCCATCTAAGCTAATAGAAGTTGCTCCTAGTGTTGGTCCTGCTTGAACACCCACTGTAACATCACTAGTATTAACGTTAATAATAGTTACTTCTTGACCCTCGATACCTGCTGGTAACAAGAATGTTGTATTTACAAAATACGATGATTCAGCTAAAGAAACCGGATTTGATGTTGCAGTTGGAGATACAGCGCTACCTTCAACACCAGACTTTACAATCTCGCCGGCCATCGTAGTTCTTGCAGCAAATTCAACATCAACGTCTAAATCAATACCGGATGTTGTAAATGTAGCAATGTTTGTTGTACCGTTAAGTACTGTTAAAGCAGCTACTGTCGCAGATGAAATATTCTGAATAGTAGCATTTGTAGGATCTAGAAGTGCCTGTAGATCAGCAATATCGTCATTTACCAACTGAAAGTTACTGTTAATAACTGGTCTAGAAGATGAGATAGAATCTGTTCCTAAAATTTGTGTAATGTTTGCCATTTTTGTTTAATTATTTTACATTTATCATATTACGTTTGACGAAGTTGTGGTTACCGTTAGTATCTTCAACCTCAAGTGTAATCTCGTAAGCACCTGGGTCTTGGAATATATAGGTTAACCACATACTATCATAGTATATATCATTTATTTCAGGGTTGCTTCTGTTTACAATGCCCCACTTTGGGTTTTTAATACCCGGCATGTTAGTAGCATCAGCTGCAATTGTAACGTGAGTTGATCTTTCAACCTCAGTATATTCTCTAAAAATCTTAGTGTCATCAAAGCCTGGATTGTAATGAACTACATGTAATTCACCGTCGACTGATATTGTACTTGCTCCAGCTGCAGTAACAGTAACGTTCTCAAAGTCATAGTTTTTAGAATACTCTTTACCAACGGCTAACATATACAAGAATGTATCAGCATAGCCATCACCGTTAGTATCGTGAAAAACAGAGTTCCAGTTAAACTTTTGAATGATCGGGTCTGTTGAGTTATTTAACTCATCTCTAATTGCTTCCCATTCTGCTTCATACGCGCTAGTATTAATAGGTGAACTTGGTGTTGGACTTGTAATTATATGTGAACCTGTTGTTATAACTTCAGTGTTCGGGTCTTTAAAGTTAATTAAAATTTCATCGCCATACGCTATATCATAAACTTTAAAAGAGGCGGCTAAATCACTACCAACTCTAGTTGCATCCCAAGAAAGATGTTCAGTGTCCCTCCATCTAAATCTAGACTCATTAAATTGGTAAGGTCCTGTAGTCTCTGAAAAACCAGCCTCAGTTAATGGATCTTTGTATCTTCTTACTGTTGAAAACCTAATACCTTGGCTTTCGTCATGTGTATAATTAGATCTATCAAGAGTATCATATAGACTTGCAATAGCCTCGTCTACGGTTACACTACTGTCCTGTGCATTGTTCCAATAGCCACCTGATTTATCCCAGTTTAAGCCTTTGTCATTCCATCTTGCTGGATCTAACCACTGGTAGATTCCATAGAGTTCAACATCCTTTAATTTAACTTGGAAAAGATCTCTTTCTCTATAATGCGAACGATGTCCAAACAGGTCGTAAACTCGCATTTCAACAGTGTAGTTACCTTCATAAGGCACTATGATAGGCATTGTTAGGTAGTTGTCAATATCACCACGAACTTCAAAGTTAAAGCCTTTAGGTCCGTTTACAAGCCATTCAACTTCATATGCCCAACGTTTCCACCAGTCATCCCATGTAATTAAGAGCTGAGGGTTTGGGTCAATTGCATCATTCCAGTTAAAATCAGCATCGTACCATGTGTCCTTAAAGGATTCACTACCATCTAAGATAACTGGACAACCAACCTGAATATCCTTGTTAAAAGTTCTTAAATCTCTTTCAATGTAGTACTCATAAAAATCATTATAGATGTCTTCAAGCTCTTGTAGTTGAACTGTAGTTGCAGTTGCAAAATCAGCTGGCGTAAAGCTCAAGTATGTCTGATAATCAGCACTATTCTTATCTAATGTTGTTTGCAGCACTAGGGCTAAATCTTCAATAAAAAGTGTTCTACCTTCCGGTGCAACTTTAAATTTAATATTATGTCCTTCACTTATAAAGCCGATTTCATTTTGAACGTTCCATACGTTCATGCTTCTTTGTGTAAAGTAATCACCTTCAGCTGTAATATCTACAATCTTAGTATTTAGCGGCAGATACTCACGTTGTAACTTCTGCTTTAAACCATAGAGCTTAATTAAGATTTCATCCGGTGTATATTCAAAGACCTCATCTACTGTCGGAATATCCCACTGGTCAACACCACCGTTAGGCTCATTTAATCGATAGACCAGGCTAAAGCGACTAGTCTTCTTCATTGTACTTGAAGGAATTTGTACTGTTAACTTCTTACGCAACATCTCACCGCGCACTGAAGAGTTAGGCACTGGAATTGCAAAAAGTTTACCAAAAGAAGATTTACTCTTATCAACGTTCATCCAATATTCCTTAAGGGTTATATTATTATAACCAAAGAAGTCAATCGCATTTAGGATTGCCTTATATGTACCAACGAATGGTTTAATATTATGTAGCTCTAGTAAGAGCTCTTTACGCTTTCTGTTTAATAGTTTATAGTCAGGGCTCTGTTCCGAAATATCATGCTCTTTAAAGAGTAAAAAGTCACCTTCATCTAGAGTTGCTCCAAAATTTCGTAGTAAGGTCTTAAGCCTTTCGTCTTCGGCAACCACCTCGCCATAGAATACAATCTGAGCGACTTGTGTCTCAATTCCATTAAGCACATCATAAATACCTAGGACTCGTCTGTGCGGCCCGTCAGTGTCCGATCTTAAAGCTATATTTAACTGCAGTGCTTGATTGCTTAACTTTTTAAAGTCTAGTTTCTCATAGTACTTAACACCATCAACAACATTATAAGGCGCAACTGACTGTAGCTGTGGATCTAACGTGAGTTCTTTATGGTGTGTAACTACAGGTTGGCCATTCTTCATTTCTGCACCGTAGATAAAAACATCGCTAGAAGATCCTTTTTCGTCAATCCACTTACAAACTAACTTTGAACCAACTGAATTCTCAATTGGTTGAATTAAACCGGGCATTGTTGCAGATGTAGTTTGACCTGCATAGTAATAACCAGTCTCCTCTAATAAGAAAATATTAGCAGTTTCATAGAGTCCAACAGATACTGCGTCTAAATAGACAACACCCTGCCAGATACCGCTATCATTTTTGACCATGTTCATATCATAGTCAAACCCTTTAAAAAATCTTAGCTTATCGTACATTTGTATCGTCTTTTTCTACAGTATAGTTTTTAAACGTTTTTAGATGTTTAACACCCTTAATAATATTGTAAAAATAATCATTAAGGAATAACATAAAATCTTTAATTACTTGATTTCTCTGAATATGTTTAGAGGTCATCAGGTTAAAAAGTTTATCCTTATAATCATATCCAGTATTAAGTCTAGAGTCTTTACGGTGCTTTGCAACGTTGTAAATCTTTACGCGCTTATATTGTAATAAATCTTTGAACGGTGTTGCCATTATAACGCTTTTCTATTTCCAGCCTGTACTCTAGTGTAAATCGTTCTAGGCACAGGAGCTTCATCAAAGTTTATACTTAGTGCAGCCTCTTCATTTAATTTTACATCATCATCAACAAGATCGCCGTCACGGTCTAACCAGCCTCCTCTAAAAATAGCAACTTCATCTTTGCCCATTATAATATCACCCCATTGATCTAGGCCTCTAACTGAATCTGGGATAGAGTCGCCTGGATTAATTCTAACTAGATTAGACTCTTCAATCTTCTGAAAGAATACATACTTTTGTTTACCGTTACCGATATTCTCAAGGGTAACTGGTTCTTGTGGCTGAATAGTAGTTATTACGGTCTCGTAGTAACCTAATCTAAGTGCATCTTCTTCTTTCTGACTGATGAACCTTACGTTAACAGAGTCAATACCCTCAATCTCTTCAAGGATATAGACAATATCTGACTTAGGCAGTTTATCTCTTCTTGTAATATTAAGCATATAGTTTGAGATAGCCAATCTCACATCGTTTGCAATTTCTTGCTTGCTAAAGCCATCAAAATATCTGATAGCAACATCCATACTATACTTCTTAACGACAGGTTCTACAAATTTAACCTCAGCGGCCATCATCATCTGACCTGAATTTTGTATCACCTGGTACATCGCATCATATTCACTTTGTGTAAAGAACATCTCTTGTTGTGGTAGAGAGAAGTAATCCATATTTGCAGTCAGTTTTCTCTTAAAGTCTGGCATTGCAAAGATGTAAACTACGTTATCATCGTCTAGATACTGGTCGTCTGTGCGGTTATATGCATCAATATATGAATATTGATTGTACTTAGAAAGAAAGTACTCATAGTTGTCTGGAGTGGCTAACACGTATGACTTGCTAGCAAGTGGTGTTAGGATCTTTGTAAACTCAGTCGACTCGCGTTCAGCTCCCATTTTCGGAGATGAAGTTACAGTCACGTCAAAGAACTCATTTAGATCATGTAGTTCACCAATTGAGTCTTCACCTTCAGTTTCCCATTTTACAGTTAGATCGGAACCGTCTCTTAAATTACCCTTATCGCCATCGTGTTTGATATATTCAACTTCAATCGTAGCGCCATTTGCAGGTGGCATACCAAACGAACCGTTACCGAAATAAAGATCTAGACCTCCGCTTATTCCAGTCTTTACTATGTATGATTTCTCATTAGCGTTCATGTCATATAGTGAAACATGTTTAGTCCATACTTCACCGTTTACATAAACTGTAATCTTATTATGATCGGTTAAACCTCTAACATTAATATTAAAAGACTGTAGATTCTCGCCAGTTCCAGTTACAGTTTGAGACTCATATTCACCTTGGATAATTTCACATGTAAATTTATTCTTATTACTCTTCTCAACTCTAAATCGTTCTCTTGGAGTTTGTACTGTATATTTTAGACCGTTTGAGTCAAATTTAATAACAGCTCTGCCATCAAATGTTAAACCTGTACCTGCGATTTTAGTAAAGTCAGCACCTGGTTTCCATCTAAAATCAATTTCACCGAACGCGGCATAACCTCTAGTGGCATCATGGCCGGTCAGTCTTGACATACCATAAATAGACTCGGCTTGTTGAGCTGTATAAATATTTTGTTCTACTAAAGAATCTTCCACGTAGAACATAATCAACTCGCTCATCTCACTCATTACGCTTAAAAGCTGAGCAAAAGGAGAAGCTTCTGTAAATAAAGTACCGGCACGCTTGTAGATACGAGAAATATAAGTTCTTGCATCTTGTTTAATCTGAGCACCTGTTACTCTAAGTTTATTTAAAAATTTAAGATCTGCCATCTGTTTTGTTTATTTAATTTACGTAAACTTGTACAAGATACTTGCTATTAATTGTGATGTCAATATAAGCAATATCTCTCACGGCACCTCGTAAAAAGCTAATCTTGGTTTCTACGTTATATTTTGCAGCCAGTGGGCAATATGCGCCTAGCTGACCATCTATTGTTGATTTTAATTGATGTTCATTGTACCCTAATGAATATATTAAGTCCTCTAGGTTGCAGCCAAAATCAGGAGCGCCTAAAACTTCTCCTTTGTTAGTAAAAAGAGTAGTTTCAATTTGAGTTACAAGTTGTTGAACTTCATTCTCAATATGAACTTGATTTGGATCATAATTAGGGTCGCCAACATATTTAACGTATAATTCCATCTTTATATGTATCTCTTTTAGCTGTGGAACATCCAGTCCACACCTTCGTCGCCTTTGATTTCTTCTTCAATAGCTGCAAGTTCATCATCACCCATTGATTTAATCGCATCATAGTCGAAGTCAACGTTGCCTGGTAGAGCAAACTTAAAGATGCCTAATTTAGCACCAAGTGATTGCTTGATCTTTGCACTGATATATCTAAAGAATATCTCATCATCGTAAAGTGCACAGTCTGGAATTGTCTCGTAAACTTCTAAAATAATATCACCCTTTGGTGTATCACCCATGAACTTTAAATCACCAGTCAGTCTTGAATACTGAAAAGAGAGTGGATTCTCAAGAATCTGTCTTGAAAGATCAGCAAGTGAAGCGTTAAGTACATAATACTGTAGCTCCTCAGCCGCTTGAGCAGGTCCTGAGCCATCATACATTCTTCTAAATAACATTTTGTCAATTGAGAAGTCAGCACCAGATTGAAATCTTAAATCTGATCCACCCATGTTGTTCCAGCCGCTGGCTAGATCATAAACACCATAAACAGCATAAACTTTACCTGAACCATCAGCAGCAGCGTCTGGTAAGGTTAAACATCTATGTGTCTTAAAGTAATCAGTCTTAAAAATCTCTTTTGGGATATGGTAATAGTTCTCCCTTACAGAATCCTCATACTTCTTATAGAACCATTTTTTAGCTCTCTTGATAATATTAATGATCTCTTTTTTTGGCAGGTTAACAGGTACCATACACGCGCCTGTGATTTCATCACCAATTTCATCTAGAAACTCGTTTAAACAATCATCACTAAAATCTCTAGGCGATGTTAAACCATTTTCATTACCACTTCTAATTTCACTCATTTTATGAATTTATTTTTTTACTTACTACGATTTCTGTATCTTCAAATCTAGCATAAGGGCCAATATTACCCTCTCTAAATATACCACCTATCATTTTACCTTTAAAGATACCATCTCTACCAAAAACATAACTATTGACAGCAGTACAACTTCCATGTACATATGAAGACTGAATCTTAGACTCCTTTATCTCAGTTGACTGATAGAAGTTACAATACTGTAAATCTGAACCTTCAACCTTACATGCATAAAAGTCACAATTAATTAAATTACCTCTAATTTCAGATGTAATAAACTCGTAATTTTCAGCTAAGAAACATGTTGACATCTTACCGTCTTTAACTTGTATCGAAGAAAAGTCAGAGTCATAGTTAACCACACCCTTTTCTAGAGAGCCATGGATAATTAAGTCTAATACCCTTCTTTTAATTCTATCCCACTGTACTTTAATAATCTGATAGTCATCTTGTAGATCAACTAAGATATTAATATTAGGCCAGTGTTTATTTAAGTTCCTGTGGTCTTTTAAAGCCTCAAGAATTGGTAAGTTCTTATTTAAGATATACTTGAGCTCAATCTTATCCTCAGCTGTAAATTCAGGCTGAGTACATGCTTTAAAAAGTTGTAGGATAAATCGATCAGCCATATAAAGTATGTCATCTTGCCTCTGTTCATAATCTTTACCGCCAATATATCTAAACTCTAGATAGTTCTTCTCTTTCTTTAAGAAGTTAACACCATAATACTTAGTGTCTGGAAATACAAAGTTCATTGGGTTAACATGTTCAGCACTGAAATGCGCAGCTTCATGCTTCGGCATTACAAACTTAATTGATTTTGCGTAGACTGAATTCTCTCTATTTGGAAAGAATTTATAGACCTGCTTTTCATTAAAGGTCAAGATAAATTTAAGAGTATTCATCTTCGATACCATCATCGGATCTTCAAGATACTTCTTATCGAACGACATGTTTAAGTGGATCGAAGCTCTATCGGTTGTATAACCATGTTCTCTGATCCAACCTAACATCTTAATAACAACAATCCTAGCGTTACGATATGGCATTGGACCGGTTACTAGTTCGATTAAGCCTGAACCACCTGACATATCAGGTTCCATCTTAAAATGTTTGGCCGATGGTTGAAATTCAGAATGTGCTTTATCTTCTAGACTAATAGGTAAACCTAGAAGATCCCCAATCATTTTATGGGTTTCTTCTAGGTTCTTTTTTGAGTAAAATTCAAACTCAATGCCCATTAAGGCTGCATTGAGAATTGACTCTCTTGTAGATTGTCTACTTAATTTATTCATCGAGCTCTAGATATTCTTATTTGAATATATATCCAGCTCAAATATGTAGCTTATGGTAATTTAAGAAAGACTTTCTGAGTCTCCTCTTCAATCCTAGTTATCTTGACTGTAATATCGTCGCCTGGATTAAAGATATTCATTACATCTTCACCTAATTCACTAACATGTAGTAGACCAACAATACCATCTTCAATCGTAACAAAGAGGCCGTATTCTTTTCTGGCTTTTACTTGAGCTTTAACAACTGCTGGGATCTTATACCTTGTAGCAATATCATCCCAAGGATTGGTATGTACATTGTCTATTTGTGTTAGAGTAATCTTAGTATTCGAGATAACTTCCTTTACCTTGAATGTAACTTCATCCGCTGGCATAATTTCACGCTTCTTAAACTTCTCGAATGTTTCTGGATCTAGATCATTCTTGTGAATCATACCTGTCAAACATCTGTTAAATTCAACAAAGACGCCGTATTTAGCAGTTCCTGTTACATTACCTGTGATTTCTTCACCCGCATTCTCTTTAATCTTCTCAATCTCCTGTGGAATTAATGCTTGTAGATATTTTCTGTGTGAAACAACAATTGTGCCTCTACCTGCTGAGAAAGATACTGGTACAACATAGAGTTCTTGACCGATGATTGACTCAAAGTCTGCGAGTTTATTAATACCTGCAAGTGAGCCTGGCATGAAACATTCAATACCTTGCACTTCAACGATATAACCTCCGTTTTCAATCATACTCTTAATAAGACCGACCCAAGCAGTATCACCTGACTCTACTCCATCTCTAAGATCCATAAAGACCTTCTGTTTAACACCACCTGAAATTGAACCTGAAATATATGCATTGTCCGTATTGACAATCAAGACTGCAGTTTCATCACCTGGCAAAAGTTCTTTAATATGCTGAGGCTCTTTATCAGCCTTTACATAGATTAGTTCTCTGTACCCAATATCAACTGTAATAGTGTCTTGAGTTACTGCATGAATAATACCGGAGTGGATCTCACCAATACTAACTTTTGATTTAATAGTCTGGTTGATTTCAAAGTCTTGCAGTATGTTGTACATTTCTTGAGCATACGGCTCACGAGAGTAAACCTTATCTCCAGGTCTAGTCTTAATATGTGGATTAGGTTTTCTTGTATGTGAAATACAAGTAGACTCATAAGCTTCCCACATAAAATTGCCGTCATTGTCATAGAATTCACTATGCTCAGTCTTTGGCTCTTCTGAAATGTTGTTTGATTCGACGTTTTGTGTAGATTGCTCTCTTTTAACTTCATTATCAGCCGTCGCACTGATACGAGTTCGTTTGTTTTTGTTTGACATTTATTTTATATTAAAGGTGTAACATATTATATATCTACTTAATTATCTTAAATAACCACGGGCACAAAACCAGGCATTGGTACTGGCCCAACTGGCGTTGGTATACCACCGAGATAAAGCAATTTAAACTCAAGTAGATGAATTGCGTAAGTTGCTGCAAGTGCTGAAGCAACTACTAATGCAGGTGGTTGTGTGGCAGGTAACTGTGAAAATGTCTGACCCATGTGCATTGCTCTTCTTAAGTTATTAGCAAGTCTGTCTGCACTACCGTAGTAAATCGGAACGTAAATACCACCAAGAGGTGCTGGAATAAGAGCTGGTGCCATCGAAGGTGATGCTTTAAAAGGCTGTACTAATGTGCTATACCAATATGCAATTGTTGCTTGCCCAAGTTGTTTCCATGGATCTGTACCATCATCTGTATTAAATAACCCGTTAGTCATCGAAAGGCCTGAATAGCAACTATAGTCAAAAGGTAGATTTGCAGGCGCTGCTTCACATGCTGCTGCATTAATTTCAGCTTGTTCACCTTGCCATTTAATAAATTCAAATAGAGTTCCACCACTAAGAGCTTTAAAGTCTGCGAATGTGCTACTTGAGGTAAAAGCCCTTAACTGTGGATCTGGTGTTCTAACCCAGTTATTCTTATACTCAGTAATCTCATACGTTGATATTACATAAGCTGGAGATTTCTGCCATCTGCTCAGAGTTCTATTACTACCATCTGCCATACTTTTTGTAAAATTATATGGTAGAAGAACTTTTACGTCTGGCCTCCAAGTAAAGAAGGCAACGACAGCATCGGTTAGTATCTTAGGTCTTTTACTAGGAGATTCTCTATTATAAGAAACTTGGATACGTTTTGGATCCAACTCTTTTTCTGGCCTATCACTACCAAATGGCCATGGCTTTTGAATAGGATATAACGCAGGTCTTTTAATTGCAGCTTCTTCATTATCAATATTTGCAACGTTACTAAACGGACTAAACAAGCTAAAAATATTAACAGGATGTGCAGCGTTAATAGCATTTCTCAACTTGTTTGAAACATTATCAATTAACGTCGTCCAGTTGTAACCAGCTTGTGTAATTGAGTTTTTAACATCCGTATGTACATTAATATAAGGTGCTGTAAAACCGCTGCCTAAACTAACATTGTTAAAATTAAAACCAAGGTATTCTTGTTTACCTAACGATATAGCCCATTGGTAGAAATCCCAGCGTTCGTTAGCATTAGTTATTTTCTCAAATTGTTGTAAGATTCTGTTCACGAACATATCTTCAATCTGAGCCTGAGTGTCGTTTGGTTCAATACAATGAAATTTAAAATATGAAAACGTATAGAGTCTTTGGCCCTCTTCTTCTAAGAACTGGCAGAACTTCTTCTCACGTTCAGCTTCTAGTTCTTCTTCAGTCGGTGGATCTGGAATCTCGGTTGACATTTCATCATAAGGCTCAAGCGATTCTTTACCCTGTTCTATAACATTACCGTCTGCATCTTTCTGATCTACTAGATAAGGTTCACCGTTTCTAAAGATCTGCTCAAATATTTCACCATATGCTTTAACAAAGAGCTGTGCAGCTGGTGATTCTGTATGTGTTGCACCTAAAGGTGTCTGCGCAGTCTTAATTGCATCTAGATAGAAGCCAGCTAGAGCTTCACCAAAGCTTCTACGTCCACTTGGTGTTACAAGAGGCACATATGTCTTAACCTTAAAGTTAGCGTTAATCTCAGCACCGGGTCTATCTTGACCCTTTAAAACTCCTGGTCCACCAGAGTTTGCATCGCCGTTTGCAATGTAACTACTAACGTCTGTTATGAATTTAGGCCACAGTGCTGGCATTATTTACCTTTTTGTTGATAGTTAATATGAGTAGTTGTTAGTTCTCCAACGGTAACTGGCGTTGGAGGCATCGGTGGGCCGCTAGGACCAACTCCAGTTGGATGGATGTGTGTATTATAGTCATCCAATAGTTTTTGCAACCAGTCTTGTAAGGATTGGCCACGAACTGCCGGTTCAGTCTCATCTGCTCCAGATTCACCTTCATTTGAGATAAAAATATCACCACAGTCTAGAAACATCTTAGCGTCAGTACTTATCTTTATAAAGCCCTCTTCATCAATTTGAATCATCGGTCGCTCTTTAGCACCAGAGCCGCGTGTAATCACAAGACCGTCTTCCGGTGAGTGATATATCCTTAAATTTCTTTCGGCATCATAGACTAAGCTTATGACGTCCTGTGGGCTATCTGATGCCTCAAGAATGTCTGTCTTTAGGTCATCGTTCTGATCTACTTGGAACCAGTATTCTGGGTGATATATGTTACCATTGTCAAAACGAACTGCAACAATATCACCTACTCTAGGTACATGATGAGAGCCTACTGCGTCTCTATTCATTGGAGTTGCCCATGGAATAGCATCATCTGTCAGTAGATCAAATTTACCGAAGACTTTGACACGACATCTACCTTTTAGAAGTGGGTCTTCATTAACCACAACTTCACCAAGCCAATGTGCGTCTCTAAGATTATCTCTATAAAGTTCATCGTTATTCATATACGTTCTGGTTTAAGTTGCCATCTGGACTACTGTCTACTCCCGGTTCATGTATTCTTTCGTTAATAGGTCCTTGTGAACTATCTATCGCATTTTCTGGATAGATCTTTTTCGGAGTTATCACGTCATTTCCGCTGCCGGGCGAAGGTCTGTTAAACTGCTTAAACAGTTGTCCAGCTGCATTAGCTATTCCATTTAAACTACCTGCGTTTATTGCATCTTGAATTGTAGATGCCGCATTAATGCCATGTACGTTACCAAGTAGAAGTCGTGCAAGTGCTCCTTCAACTATAGAGTTTGCTAGTTGTCCAAGCTGCCCTGTTAACAGAGAACCATGTGCATTACCTAAAGCACCTCTATCGCCTGGAAGACCACCTAATATATTTTTTACACCAGCAATAGCTCCATCAACTTTATCTTTTGCCCTATCTTTAAGTTTATCAATAGGATTAATAGGGTCTAATGGATTATACTTAGCATCAGCATTACCTTCCAACACTAAACTATTATCTTGATTAGCATTTAAGTTTTGACCGTATAATTGACTGCTCTGTTCAGCAGTATTCCAGTCTATTATAATTTTAGACTGTGCCATTTCTGGGTTTTTTGTCAAACTAGCAAACATATCGCTAGTGGATTCTATATTAAATTCACAATACCCTAATTTAGTTACAAAAATAGGTTTAGCGTTAATAGACATCTCGGTGTTAGTAGCGTTATTGGTATTAGTTTTGTCTGGATTTCTAATCTCAGTACTTGAGGTATCTTTATCTTTTGAGTTTAAAAGTCCAGCTTCAGTGGTCTGTTGGAATGATCTAACTTCAGTGACATAGACTGTCATTTCGAAATGACGTAAGTTTTTAGGAATAACTTCAACCCACCTGTTAAAATCATATGCTGCTCTTTTATAAAGATCAATTAGAGTTGCAGCAGTAAGTTCAACATTCTCTAGGCATTCAATCTCTAGCTTTGATTCTCCAGCACCACGCCAAGGATCTTCCATCTTGTTATACTTCCTAGTAGTTTCAAGCCCGGATACGCTTTGCCAAAACCATGGCAGTTCTGTATTAATCTTCTTTAAAAGTTTAACAAAACGAGCTAATAGTTGAGCTCTCTCAATATCACCAACTACATTTCTTAAATATTCTTCGGCAACACCCGATAGTAGAGGTGAATGTTCTCGAGAAGAATCAAACAAAAAGAAGAAGCTCAAATAAGTAGGATCCTCATTGATCTTCCTTAATTGAGTCGTCTTTCTAAATTCATTTATCTTACCAAAATCTGCCATGTACTATATATTCTTATTCTGCGTAGTTAGTAAAACCACCAGGCCATTCTCTTCTAATTAGAGTAACCTCTTGTACTATCCCACCTTTATCAATGTTGTATTTGTAGTTAATGTTCTCAATTACGTAAAAACCACTTAAGAATCTATTAACTACTTGATCTGGTCTAGAATCTTCATTGTCTTCGTCAGCAACGCCCGGATCTATATCTAAAAACTTATCAGAAAAACCTTGTTCATCTAACAATTTATTGTATTTAAGCATTGCTGCAACACGCTCTTTATTATATTCGTAAATTAATACAGGAATCTTCTGGTACTTATAGATCGACGGGTTAAAAGATTCTAGAGAAACTTTAAGTTTAACTTTTTCTATTTCAGCCAAGTTTTGTGCCTGGTGTAATTTAGCAAAATTTAAACTTGGATGCACGTTACCAATATCACCCTCTCCAACATCCTGTCTACCGATATACTTATGTTTCTTATGTGTGTCATATCTATCCTCATTACGTCTTCCTTTTAGAGGCTCTTCGTAGTCCATCATTTCCTCTGATGTCAATGCTTCTATTGTAAATTCTTGAACTCTTTCACCGGCCTCTGAGTTATCGTCATAAATAACAACGTCTCTGGTATAACCATATGCAGTGCTTATGTCATTAGCATTGTTCACTAGATTAAAAGCACCGATAAACATATTTGTACCTTTAGTATTTCTATGATTTGTAAGTATTAAAGGAGCTTCAATATCATCGCTATCTTCTGGTGTTTCTTTATCCTCAGCATTACTGTATATTGCTGAGGCAAAAGATGTCTGTAAATCATCTATTGGTGGATTAGGAGAATTAAAAACTCTATTCACATCAACGTATGTTAAATAATAATATTGGTCAATATAGAACCTCTGGAATGAATCTTCGGATACGTAAGAAGTATCCACAGTTTCCTTTATAAAATCAAGAGTGGATGTATATGCCTGTATTCTTATTTGTGTATCGTCAGTATTGTCAATGTTCGTGGCTAGGCCCAGTTGTAAATCTCTAGCAACTTCTTCTAGATGATCTAATGAACCCGCAGCTTCAAAACTTCTACACTCTTCACTGTAAATCCTTGGTACTTTAGCTGTCCCAACTACAGTAATTGCATTAAAATCACCTTCACTGGCCTGTTTACTAGTAATACTTGTAATATCAAAGTCCATGTGAATACTCTTAAACGTTGAAGCGTTTTTACTAGTCAAAAGTATTGTAATTACATCACCATCTCTTGGGAATGAATCAACACCGAACGTATTTTTTCGATCAATTAAACGAATCCTCATCTCAGGTAAGACTCCAGAATTATCTAATGAAAAGCTCTGTATGTCTTTCTGCATGAATTGATAATTGTTTAAAAGAACAAACGGTAAATCAACACCGATTGATTTGGTCTGACGATCTGCACCACCAGACTCATTAGACTCACCAAGCCCTTCAAATTCAAGTTCAGTTGGCATAATTGCCGGTTCAACAACCGCTAATATGTTATTATCTAAATTCATATTTTATTATTGGCCACACGGTGTTGTGCCACCGGCAGTGCCATTTGTGCCGTTATTCGAATTATTGCCACCTGGTGGATTTCCTCCATCGTTGTTATTACCTCCGGTTTCATCTGCTGAAGTACCGCTAGTACCACTTGTTCCACCTCCGGTTCCACCTCCGGTTCCACCTCCGGTTCCGCCTCCAGTTCCACCTCCAGCTCCATCTCCAGTTCCACCTCCAGTTCCACCTCCAGTTCCACCTCCAGTCCCATCTCCATCTCTTGTTTTGTCAAAGTATAATTGACCTTCGAATGAGCCTGTAATATTACCAATTGGATTTCCATAATTACCATAAAGTGAGCCTGCAACTTCTTGTGCAAGGTCCGGATTAACAGCAACCCAAGATGCTCCATTCCAAGTCCATACTCCACCAGGTATCTTCTCAAATTGAGCACCTGTATTTTCACCACCGATTATAATTACATCTCCTAATAGATCAGAGTTAATATCATCACCAGTGTCTGTATCTAGGTTTCTATTGATAGCATCCACTACAGCATCTGTTTGTGCTTGAGCGCCCATCCTAATCTGAGAACCAACATATTCATAGGTCTTTTTACCAACGGGTATTACATTCGGAGGTAAAAGATTCTCTTTACCGTATTTCTTCTTCAGAGCATCAAGTCTACGCTGGTCCTTTTTGCTTAAGCGTTTACCTGAAACAAATTGTAGTTTAACCGGATTATTTGTAGCATCAAATTCTTTTGGTCTTTCTAGTTTGTAGAAGGGAGCATTTGCATTCGGAATTTCTAAGATGTCACCTTCATTGATTGAAAATGGGTCTGAAATAGAGTTCCACTTTAAGATCATATCAAGCTTGCTTTGATTACCATAATACTTCAAGGCAATTAGATCTGGTCTTGCAGCCTGATCAGCATTAACAACATGCTCTTCATTAAGCAAAGTAATATTTTCCTTGTTAGCAAAGATCATAGTTGGTTGTGTTAGGATATACCTAATACCATCAGATGTTTTATTTATAATTGTCTTTAAATTCATAATTATCCAGCTGACATGTCAGACAATTTTTGTATAGCATCATTGTTAAAACCCTGAGCTAGTCTGTCTTTATTTCCGTATGCAGATACATTTACAAGGTTATCTATATCTCCACCGAATTCTGGCTGTAAATACATTCTACCCTTTCCAGCATTAAACATACTCTCGATCTCACCCTTATCACGCATTCTAGCAGGTTTAAGTGTAATCTCAACCTTTAATTTAGAAGGAAAATCTTCATAACCAAACGGCCCTTCAAATGAAAAACTCGAATCAGTACATGCTAAGTTACCTACCATCATGATTGGGTTCATTGGGTTACCAATAGTTAAATGCCATTGTCCAGTAGGATCACCTGTTAAAAGTGAATTAACAATTGAACCGCCTTGAGGGCCATTAAATAATTTCATGAGGCCACCGCCGATAACGTTGTTCAATATTTTAGAGTCTCCAAGATTACCAGTTTCAAATGCTCTAGATATATCGGCAAAACCGGTAGAAACAGCATTGCTTAATTGAGTACCTAATCCCTTTAAAAAACCTTCATAATCTCCAGATCTTAGTAGTTCATAGTCACCAAATGGTTTACCAAGAGAGCCACTACCTGTATACCTAACAGCACCACCCCAGAAAGGAGCATTATTATATGTCAATGCTAGTAAGTTTGCCATAGTGTCCATAAAAGCAACCTTAGGGCTTGTGTTACCATAACCGCGTAAATCATAGTGGAAAGTTAGTTTAAACTCTTGTTCAAACTTTAAACCCTGCTCTCTAGCCATGATGTTTTTAATTACGTTAAGAGGCCCATAAACAGTGTTTGGATATGTTTCCTTAAGCGGGTCAAATCCACCACCCTGTGCATTTGCCCTTTGTGTTTGATCTGCGTTGTAGCCGTTTATACCATTTTCAATAGCCTGGAAAAGGGGACTACCATCAATCATTGCACCAACAGCACCTCTATTCTTTTTACCAGCCTGGATAGTTTGAACAGCAGACTCTTCGTCTTTCCATGGTATACTAACGTTAAACTTAAGGATTTCTTTCAAGTCATTACCCAAAGCGGGACTCAACCATGTAATCGCACGCGCTATATCTGGCTGTGTAGTATCGATAAGATCACCCCCGGGCCCCATTTGTCTTGGCGCAATGAGGTCATCAGCAATTGGATAGCCAAAACGCCTTAAAGTCACCATGTAACTATTAGAAATTTGACCATAGTGCTCACACTGAATAAAGTCAGTCAAGCTGTACTTAAAAGCTAGAGAGTCAATATTATCAGCATATTGTACAATATTGTTAGCAGTAGGTGCAGTAGATTCTAATGAGTTAACAACTTTGCTATACTTATTAGAAACCTCAGAACCTTGTGATTCAGCACTTAGACCACTTATGTTTTTGTACTTAAAAAGAGTCCATTTATTGAAATATGATCGAACAGCAGTACCTTCATGAATACCATCAGTTCTACTATCACCTTCCGGAGCTTGATACCTTCTACTCTGGATTAAGTTATCACCGTAAACACTGGTAAAATTGCCAGGCGCAGAATCAACAAATGTAGTATTACCATGCGATGCTGGTTCGTTATCGGGCTCGGGTTCAGTATAATCGTGAAGTATTTCTCCAAAGAGATACCATTGGCCATCAGCTCCTTTTTCAGGTTTTACAGTAAATGTCTCATCTTTGAAACCAGTCTCTACTACCTCAAATTGAAGTTTTGGACCTACATATCCTAAAAATTTATACGCCATTAAATCACTATTCTTTTTTATATATATCCAGCTCCGATTAAACCCACTCGGAGTTATCCATCTCAGATGTATCTGGACGATATAGTAGTTCGTCTACCCAGTCCTTTTGCTTAGGGTATCTATCTCCTAAAAACTTCTCTAATGCTTTAATGTACTCACCTCGAGCATGAAAATAGTAAGTGCCTTTAGAATAGACAGTACGATTAACCAGTTCATAGAGCTCTTTAAGTTTTAACTCAATATGAAATGATTGGATATTGTTAAAGAGAGATTCTTGTTCTGCTCTAGTTCTTGTACAAAAGACTGAGTCAACAACAATCATGTATTTTTTCCAGTTCTGTCCACCAAAGACCTCATCTTCTAAAGTCTTTACTTTAGAATAGTGTTCTCTTTTAAGATTGATCTTAGTGTCATGACCATCAAAGTCTTTAATAAAACGGCCACCAAACAGATTCTGCTTTAAGAAATAGATCTGATCGTAAAACTTAAGTATCTTGATCTGATACTGTGGATTCATGTCATCGAACTTAACGTCATAGATGATAGCTCTGACTGGGAAAAGTACGTTTGGTTTTTGTGTAGTTGAGATTAAAGCGTGTATCTTTTCACCTTTTGCAAAAAGCTTATGTTTAATCATTGTCAATGAATTTTACATTGTCGAATTTACTTAAGACGCCTTGTTTTGGATAATCAGACCTATTAATTACAGTCAGGTTAAGTTCTATCTCAGAATTAAATAGCTCGGACATAAAATTATGTACACCAGCAACTGAATCTTGATCTAAGTTATTAAACATATATGCTATAGAGAAATCTTCAGCTTCATCATTTATTTTATTCTGAAGAGCTCTCATAATCATTTTACGGATATAAAGCGTGATGATAACATCAGAAGGCTCTTCGTTATACGGGTCGCTCTTCATTAGTCTATTAAAAATATCAGAGTAAGATACTGCAAGATCATAACTATTTAATCTATACAGTTTATCAAACTCAGTTCTAGTTTTGCACCAAACGCCTTCTATCCTAAAATTCATTACTTTAATTGCGTAGAGAGTCTATTAATTTCAGCTTCAAGCCTTTTGATTCTCTCCTTTGTTTCTTTAATCGACGGGTTGTATTTAGCACCCCATTCAGTTTTAGCACTGAACATATGCTTGTCGATTTCAGTTCCGGTTTCTAGACCTAGGTCCAAGATAATGTCTTGGACCAGGTTAACTAGATTTATTCTTTCTTCATCATTCTCTAAGTCATAGACATATCGAGATACATGTTCTTCTCCGCCGCCGTTAACGTTATCGTCAATTACATACTTAATAACGCCGTTGTCAGCAGGTTCAATATTAACTGTAATCATGTTTTACATGTTTTTTCTAGCTGCCAATAAATTAGCGGCTTCTTTCATTAACTTTCTAGACTGTCTTTTATCAGCTTGATAAGTTTCTTTATCTTTAACTGCAGTCATCGCCCATGCTTCTTCTAACATTAACATCTCTTCTTTGTTATAACCAGCATTAGACCAGGTCTCTTTCATTAGTTTTAAAGCTGCTTCAAGTCTTTCAGCCTGAGCTTTCTCAAAAAGATCCATTCTAGCCTGCTGTATTTTGCGGCCATTCTCTAAGTTTTGCTGTCTAATTGCAGATCTAGTTGGATGGAAAAAACTTAGTTTGCTTAAATATTTAAGCATTCCGTTTTGTTTCATCATTAGTCTTCTCTGGCGTCTATTCGGAGGCAATGTCGCTCTTGTTTCCGCTTGAATTTGATTTTGTTCCTGTGTTGTTTCTTGACTCATTTGTATAATAATTAGAAATAAAAGTTTCGATTTGTTCTTTTAGTTGTTCTCTTAAGTTATCTATCTGGCTTTCTACAAGCAGTCCAATCTGCTTATTTAGTTCATCTGCTTCTAGATCCATTTGATCCTGTAACATTTCATAAACCTCTTTTGCTGGAATATTAACCTCAACTGGCATTGCAGCCTTGTTCTTCTTGCTAATCTTCTTCAACATCTCCATCATTACGTTAACTTCTGGAGCCGGTGCTGATCTGCCATCTGTAATTCTACGCTCTTGTTTTAAAGAACTAGACTCTACCACATCTGGTTTTATATTTGATTTGATGCTAGAACCGATTGGGTTTAAGTCCAATGAATAAACTTTAGCCTCTTTTTCAGATTTAGCCTGCATTAAGAATTCTTTAATGACACCCTTGTTAATCTGAGTACCGTCTGTAAACTTAAGCCATTTAGCATCACCTTGTACTTCGGCCGGCTGTACAATATCACCAACACGTTCAGATTTAGTCCAAACGTACCAGATTTCTTGTTGCTTGTCTTTAACTTGTGTAGGCATACTATTCTTTATCTTTTTGATTATCTTTCTGAACATTATATGCTTTTTCTGCAAATTGTTTAATCATGTCTATTGCCGAGCTGTCGCCAATGATTGCATCGGTCTTCATTAGTCTTCTGTGCCAGTGCATACCGAACTCATGTTCACCCATCTTATTTTTACTCTCTTCTAGGTCCTTGATTGCCGGCACCCATAATTTGTTAAATCCCATAAATATATTATTTTACTATCTTAATACGTTCTTTAAATGAAGGTGGGAAGAAGTCCGGTTTATTTATCAGGCTCATAAAACTAGCATCAATCACATATGTAATTGCCCAGTCATCTTCACTTCTAACACTACGACCAACACCTTGCATTACTGAAACACCAGTCTTCCAGTTGTACCAGTCGTTTGAAATGTTAAGCTTAGCTTTAATCAGAGGATCTGCTAAACTTGGATAAGGTACTTTAAAGAAGATCTGGAATCTGCTCATGCCGTCCTTTAGATCTAAGCCTTCTAAGAGTGAAGGCCCCATAATAACTGCGTCTTCTTTCTGCTCAAACAGTTCAAGCATCTCGGCTTTTTCTTTAGAACCTGAATAGTCCATTAGCCTAAAGGTATGCATTGAATGCTGCTTAATATAATTTGTAAACTGATATGAACCTGCGTGAATAACACCGCGCTGGCCTTTGTGTTTCTTAATGATTTGATCTAAGATCTTGACCACCTTTGGTAGTGAAGCTTCACGCTCTCTGTAAGTTAACTTATGTCTGTTGACAAAAATAACAGGTGACTTCTCAAAGTTGAACATATTGTCCATTCTAATAAAACGAGCTCCTTTGATACCCATGATTCTAGCATAAGCTCTTGGGTCGCCAATTGTAGCTGACATGAAAACTTTAAAGCCAGCTTGCTCGTGAAGATACTTCTGAATCATCTTAGCCTCTTCGACACATGTAAATCTAGCCTCATCTTCACGCTGGTCTATTACCATGGCTTCTAAGCCAACATCTTTGATTAAGTCACTGTAGTCATCAAACTTACAGTAGATGTCCTTCAGGCGGTCGAAAGCGGTAAATGCAGATGCCCAATCACTTGGTATTGTCTTCTGGCCAAAACGCTTCTTAGCAGTCTTCTTAGCAATATCTTGTGCAGCTCGGTATGTAATAGCAATCCCTCTAAACTCTTGTATAGCTTTAAAGAGCGGCTCACGACCTTTAGTTGTCATTAGATCATGTACAACCGACTGTAATCTATTTTTGGTTTGAGTTTCAGCTGGTATATTATGGCGATTAATAAACCGGTTAAGGTAAACTACTCGGTCAATCACCGACTCGTCAATGCGCGCGCTAAAATGGTTCTGTACAATCTCATCTACTTTATGTGCTTCATCAAAGAAGACAAAGTCACGTTTCTTGAAAGGCGCTTCACGTTCTTGTTCGTCCATTCTAGCCTGAACGTAATTACGTTGAATTAGCCAGAATGAATAGTTCAATAATGAGATTGGTTGGTCAATTGCACGCCTTCTATTCTGTAAATATCCGCACTGGCCATAACATGACAATTTTTCAGCTTGTTCATAGCCCATACCTTTCATCTTACAGTCACCAAGGCTAAATGGTAAACTATTGACAAAACATTCGTAATTGTCAACACCTTTAATACTTGGCCAATTCAGGTTAAGACGTTTAAAGTCTTTCTCATACTGGTCTTGGAGTGCCAGATCTGAAGTAACTAGATAGCCACGCTTGCCCATCTCTTTTAAGATGTATGAGCTCCACATCGCAATAAGTGACTTACCAGTTCCAGTTGGCGCGTCAATCACCACCGTAGATTCTGGGTCTTCTTGATAAGCAGTCACAATCTGCTCGATCACTTCACGTTGACCTCTCCTGAAAGAGAAGTCCTCACCAAAAACTTTAGTTTCTAGCGCGTGGTCTATTATGTCTTTTATAGGTCGTTCCAACAGATAACTTCTTCAACGTCAATATTAGCTTTCTTTAGTAGTTCTACACCACTCATATCACGATAGTCTTCTGAATAGTAGACCTTTGAGATACCGGCTTGAATAATCAATTTTGCACAGTCAAAACATGGGCATGTTGTGGTATAGAGTTCAGCGCCATCGCAATTCATAGTTGACTTAGCAACTTTCATGATTGCATTAGATTCTGCGTGCATAACTTCACGTTTGGTAACAACTTTGCTACAACAACCATCATCACATTCGTAACCTTTATCCATTAATGTCATTGCATGGTCCGGGTTATCATAGTATCTGATTTGATCTTCTTCACAGCCATTATCAAAGCCATACGGCATACCATTGTAGCCAAATGAAATAATCTGTTTGTCCTTTACTATCACACAACCTACCTTGCGTCGCTTAGCATAAGAAAGCTTAGCGAATTGGTATGCAGTCTGCATGTATATCTTTTCAATTGCGATTCTTGGCATATTATCTTAAAATAAAAAAGTCGTGCATATATTATATGCACGACTTCTATAAAGTTTAATTCAATGATACTTAAATCAATCTTCTTAGATGCCGAAATGTTTTGCAGCAGCTGATTTTAATTCATCGTAAGTGTAGTTTCCAGTTAATGCGTCATCAATGATAGTTCCGCCTTTTTTACCTGTTGCATACATCGATACATGGTCAAATCCAATCCAGTCTCCACCGCCATATTCATTCTTCTTGTCGAATCCTAAATCTAATGACAATGTTTTAGAAAGAGATTGTCTTCCTAAGAATTGGTCATTGTAACCTAGTTTTCCTGCTTTAATATAAGCTGATGCATTTACTGCTTCATTTACTACATCATTAACTGCATCTGTCTTGTTAATAAATTTTTCAAAGGTCTTTGTGTATTTCATGATTTTGTATTTATTTTTATTTAGTTTATTCAGAAGGAGCTTCACCAGACCATGCCTCCATCATTTCATCTAGTTTCTTAGCGTAAGCCTCTTTCATCGAGTTACATGCACCTTCATACATTTCAACTGTCATATCTCCTTCTTTAGCTTCTTTACATGCAGCTTCATACATTTCAGCCATCATGCCAGCATTAAGAGCTGCCATTTCTTTCATGTAAGATTCTACAGTATGTTCCTGGTAGTCATCACCTTCGTAAGCCATGGCTTCGTTACATGCAGACTCATAGACTTCTTTTAACATCTCAGATGCTAGCTTAACTTCTTCAGACTCGTCTTCATCCTCGTCTTCATCGTCATCTTCAGACTCTTCATCATCGTCATCTTCAGACTCTTCATCATCGTCATCTTCAGACTCTTCATCATCGTCATCATCATCATCATCTTCAGACTCTTCATCATCGTCATCTTCAGACTCATCTTCTTCAGACTCCTCGTGATCTTCTTCGTTAGCCATTTCTTCGTCTTCGTCCTCGATCTCTTCAGCTACATCTTCTGTTGTTACCTCGTCAGTTTCTTCTTCACTAACATCCGGTGCGTTTACTTTCTTTGAGTACTCCTCAAAGGATAAAATCTTTTTTGCCATTGTATTATAGTTTTGTTTTGTGTTCTGGTTTTATATATCTTGCTAATCAAGTAATATTTTTACGCTTAATGGTGTTGTACCCTTGATTATGCGGTGGATAACACCTTTATGGATCTTAATGTCAACGCCAGTTACCATTGGAATGGGCATTTCGTTGTCGTACTGAAAGCGCCAGTCTGAGTCTTCAAGCACCTCTATTGTTCTGTCTTCTGCGTCCCAGTGCCACTTGTATAAATGTTCTGGATAGCTTGGATCAAACCTTCTAATAAGATAGCCATCATGGCGTTCTTCTACGAACGGTCTGCGTTGGTCCTCGACCATCTCTATCATTTCAGCATATGTTACCATGGTTGGTCGCTTTTAAGTCCTAGTTGTTTGCCGAATAGAGTTGGCCCATAACAAGCCCAGAATCCAGCTTTATTAGGATCTTGTTTAGCTGCAGTGTCACATTTATGTCTTGCCCAGAATGAAGCCGCTGCTCCCGGGTCATTGTTCTTAACTGCAAGTTTCGGGTCTCCCCATTCAATCTTCTTGGCGATCACGTTGCCTTCATCATCTGTTCTACCAGTATTACGATAGACAATAAACTTCTTATTGCCACCACGTTCTGGTGAATCCAGTTTAACCTTCTTAGTCTTACCGCCACGTTCTTTATAGACTGCTGGCTTACCAACTTCAAGGTTTTTAGCCATCCAGCCACTTGGCCCTTTAAGAATAATGTTGCCTTTATCCCAGTACTCTTTTACCTCTTCAAAAAGTTTAGCATAGGCCTCACTGCCCAGTCTAAAGAATGAATTGGTTAAGTCAAGCCCCTCGTCGATGTGAGCCTTTAATTCTGGCGATACATTATCCCAATCCTCAAATGTCTTTACAAACTTCATAGTTCTTTTATTCCAGTTTTGTAATCTTGTTTATGGCCATGTATGACTGGAAACTCTTTCTCGAGCTCATAGCCCATCTTCTCCCAAAAATTAATAGACTTTTTATAAGCATCAATCTCTACATATTTAGCACCTTGTTCTTTGGCCCATCTTTCAAAGTCAGCAACTGCCTTTGAGCCAATTCCACCACCTCGTTGTGCAGCTTTAACTTCAATGTGATTTAACTTAGCCTTGTCGCCTTCAACGTAGCCAGTAATCTTAACACCGTCAAAACCTGGATAATAATTTGACTCATTTAAAGACTCGTCCATCTTATCGATTAGATCTTCTCTACCAAGCTGCTTATAAACCTCTTTGCGAGTCTTCTGCATCTTCTCAGCGTAGTCTGGATCGTCGTTACGATTAAAGACATACTGTTGAGTTAATGAGCCGCTGATCTTCTTTACGTCCTTCTTACGTGTCTTAATTAGCCACGCAGCTAGATCCTTGATTGAAAGGTCTCTGAAGCGTCCTTCAGCGTCCGGAGCATCTGAGTGGTGAAAGTCTGGAGCGCCTTTCGGCTTCTTCTCGGTAATGAACTCTTCAAATTTCAAGCTTTCCGTAGTCGCCCTTTCCTTTTTCTTAGCAGTCTTAATTTTATTCTTTAAGATTTCAGCCTCTTTGCGCATAACTAGCTCTTGTGCCTTTGCTGAAGACTGACGTAACTGTACTTTAGCTAGTGAAGCCTTCATCTTATCAGAAGGTTCCGGAGAATCAGCAAGCTCTTTAGCTGTTTTAACTAAATCTTCTTGCTTGTCGACAGCCTTCTTAATCTTCTTGTCAATCTTCTTGACCTTAGACTTAATTGAAGTCTTCTTGTTCTTCTTCTCGCTTACAAAATCCTCAAAGAGTTTTACAAATTTCACAGCGTTTCAATTTTATTTGATTTCATCCATTCTTCTAGTAGGCTAACTGCGCTATTAAAGATTCTACTTCTATTATAGTCCATACCAAATGAGTTGAAGTAGGCTTTAAGCTCATAATAAGCCGGTTCTACATCTTCTCTATTAGCAACTTTGTCTTGAATAGATTTAGAGACCTCATATGCATAATATGCAGCCTTAATTGAAATAACATCTGACATCTCGTTGTAGAACTCACCGCCGTAAAACTTACCTACAAGATTGCCAAACTTCTTTTCCATCTCGATCCATGACAGGTCTTCCAGAGCAATCCACAATTTAGCTTGAGTCAATGTAGTGTCCTTTCTGATGAAGCCAGCCTTTAGCATGTCTTTGGCCATTGCACTAATCTCTTTTGGAATAGGAAGTTTACCATGCTCGCGCTCCCATCTAGTAACGTCAGCGTCTGTAATAAATCTTTCGAATAGTTTAATATACTTCATTAGTCAATGTTGATCTTTATTTTAGTCTTAGTACCATCTGGTTGGCTAAAGACGGCATGAGTAGGTACCAATTCATATTCGTGACCATCCATTCTATCACAGTACTTTTTACCAGTACCTTTCTGTAGATATGCAATAGTCATGTGTGGATGGTAGTCCGGATATTGATTGTTATATGGCAGTTCACAAAGGGCTTTATTACAAGCGTATAAACTGTCTCCTTTAACGTCAAACTTAAGGACATCATAGTCGTTCTCAAACAGAGAAGCATTGTGAACCTTACACGTTCCAAATGTATGCTGCTCTAAGATCTCTTTAACCTCATCAACAGTTACCTGTGCTTCAAGACCATAAAGTAGAGTACAGTGTGGTTCATCTTCAAGGCCAAAGGTTCTATCACCTTCCTCTTCATAAAGATCATTTGAGTCAATTCCATCGTGAATCTTGTTCATTGTTGGAAAGTCAAAGTATAACATTACACAGCCTGATGAATAAGAGTCTCCACTCTTTTCAGCTATAAATTCTTCAAATAGTTTTATATGTTTCATAATTAAAATTTAGGAATGCCGCCTATTTTTTGTGCTCTTCTGCGCCAAAGGTCTAAAACTTCAGCTCTTGTTTCATTATCTATCACACCTTGTTCTTGTTGAACATCCAGGTATCTGTTAATAGCATCTGTAATTGGCTCTTTACGTTTCTTAGCCTCGAATCTAAGTCCTTGTAGATTTGCATCGACTTCTTTCGGTAGCATTAAGTAATGGTGTTTAGGTAAGAAGCCCATTTTAATTAAGGCTCTCATCTCAGAATCATCTTCATCTGGCTTGCCCATTCTGTAGTTACCGACACTTTTACCATCTTGAGTAATGTGTTCCATCTCGTGGCGCATTACGTCAGCAAGGTGCATATAGACTGTTTGCCATTCGCCTGGTAGCCATTCATCGTTGATTGCAAAATCAATTAAGATATAAGGGTCTTGGTCTTCCCATTCATCTTCATCTTCATCATATATTTCATCTCTACCATCAGCGCCCGTTGAATCTAAGACTTCAAAGCCTTTTACCGGCTGACCTTCAACACTGCCAAAATAGATTGTTGAATCAAGGTCAAATACTATCCCACGTTCATCAACGCTTAAACTGAAGTTTGATAGCTTTTTACCATTTTTCCAGTCTTTAATCCACTTCTTGAAATTCTGACTCACAAGTTTGTTGGCCAATCCATCATATCTGCTTCTGCCTTCGTTGATAAAATCACTATAATTATCTATGTGTTTCATGTTTTATATATCATAAAAAAGAGGAGCCATGTAGTGACTCCTCTGCTAAAGCTAAACTAAGGCCTAAATCAACTATTCACGGCATTCGTCTGGGTGTTGCCTGTATCTGAAGTTGTGAATACTTCATCTAGAACCTGCATACAACCGTCTGCATCTGCAATCGCAGATATTAATTTGTCCATTTCGTCAATAATGTGCGGGTGCTCCCCGATCCCAGCCGAATTTGACATATAGTTTTCTAGTTCAGCTATTGCTTCAAGCTTTCTAGCTTGATAACGCGCTTTAAGCGCTTGTAATTTAAGATTCGCCATTTTGTTCTTTATTTGATTTACGTAATTCTTTTAAGATGTCATCAATACCGCCGAAGATAATTGCAGCAGTTGCAAAATACCAAAACTTATCTGTTGAGAAGTGTGTAAGTGCAACAATCCAAAAAACAACGGACTGAAACCAAAATACGTTTCTGTTAATCCGTTTCAGAGTCGATAAAAATTTATTCATAAGGTTATTTTAGTGTTTATACAAGTTGAGCCACGTATTGTTTCAGATAGCGCTGTACCGCTTTCTCTTTGGCCTTGGCCTCTACTTCAATGTCTAGATCTAGACCATAGTCGTTGATTTCGTCGTAGATATAATCGGCATGTGCACGGTTCATTACAGTTGAGTCCTCGTAGACGCATTTAGCAGATGAATAGTGACAAAGCTGCTTGGCAGTATGCCACGTTTGAGCTGCAAGCTTAAGAGCTGCTTGTTGATCTAAGCGCCCTGGGTGGCACCAGTGATGATGATAGTCGAAAGTGATTGGTATATCAAGTGGCTTGTAAAGACCTTGATAGAGGTCCTCTACGGTGTACTGAGACTGTTTGTCGTCGTTCTCTACAACAAGGCGGGCCTGAGTAGATGGATTAAGCAGCTTGAAGTTAGCTCTGAAACGAGCAAGACATTCGTCTTTGCCGCCTTGTGTTGTATTGACGTGAATATTGATTGCAGCATAGTGGCTTTTAGGCATGCCCATCAGATCCATGATCTCTGCATGTTGATTAAGTTCCCTGATAGTCTTGTCAACTACAGCCTGATTCGTGCTAGCAAGTACGTTGAAATGGCCAGGATGAAACGTGATACGCTGTCCGTATCTCTGAGCCAGATTGCCGGCGCCACTGAGCAGTGTTGAGATCTTCTTGTAGTCCGGTAAGTCTTTGAGTTCGTATTCACTCATCCATGGAAAGATGTCACTTGACATACGGTAGAGTGTGATGTCATTCTTGTGATTCCACTTGATAATCTCGATTAGATCACGAATGTTGTTGAGTGCCAGCTCTGAAGCATATGCGATACCACGTTCTTGAAAGGTACGTTTAATCATACCGCGGTTGGTAGTGATCTTGTCTTTGCGTAGTTCTATGTTGATGCAGCAGTAGCCGTAGTTAGTCATCTTTTTTATTTTTAGAGAGTGCTTTGAAAAAGTTTATTGTAAATGCAATAATATAGAGGGGCCAGAATATGCCCACGATAATGCGTTCATGTATATTAAAACGTATATCTTCGTTCTTCATCAAATCTACAATTAAGTCATAGATTAAGTTGAATACAACGCCAATTAGTATGTAGTAAATTATATAGTTATAGATCATCCCCAGTCTTTTTCGAATGTATACCAATGATCGGCTCCGGCGCAGTCACGGTGTGCATCGACCACAATTGTTATAGCGTCATCATAGCTAAGAGTTTCAAGAACGTTACGTACTCGCATCTCTATCAGTTCAGGATTCTCTCCGAATGCCTTATAAGCCCAGTTTCCAAGGCCAGTTGCCAATCGACTTACTAAGTTATCAATAGTATTAAATCTATGTCCTTGGTGGTAATCACCATTAGGATCTGCTTCAATAATCATATTCCAGATTTTGTTAATACCAAGATCCAAGCGTACCTTTAATATAGTTGCTTCAATTAATTCTTTAGATTTGATAGCAGATTGGTAGCCATAACCACCAACACCGTTGCAATGTACTTCTTTTGCTTTAAATGTATATTCCATGTTCTTTGTTTTAATTACAGTGTAAATATAAACAAAAAGATTGACACTAGAAAACTTTTTGGCAATTATTTTGCAAAAAAAAGGGCCCTTATTGGGGCCCCAAGATCTATCTTGTTCAGTCTAAATTATCTAAATCTCATCTTAGGAACAGATACCTTCGGCATGTTCATCCTTGGCATTGCATTTGCTGGAGTTCTAGGTGGCATCTTAGGGCTCGGTATTTCTCTTTCACCAGTAGACTTAGGTATTTCAGGAGATGGCTTCTGTGCATCTAACGCTGGCACTCTGCCCATCTGTGATTTTGGAGTGTTCTTGGTTTTTGAATCAATGTTTTCCTTTTCAGCACTTTTAGGGTTATCAACATTCTTGTTTCCTTCGCCAATATCACTCATCATCTCACCCATAGCCTCCATTAGCTTAGTCTCTAACCAGCCTTTCTCTTCTACTTCCGGACCTTGAACTGACTTTGAAGTAACGTTACCGTTCTTGTCGTTTGTTGTCTCTATCTTCTGCTCTCTAATTGAACCCAGTTCTGGTTGACTTGGTTTAACGTTAGACTGGTTTTTCATGTCATTTACGCTTAAACCATCTGAGCCTTTAGCTGGATCTTGTGAATTATTGACCTTATTTAAACCTTGGCCTTCTTTTGCAGAGAGTTTATTCTGATTGTCGCTAATCTTAGAGTTACCATTATCATTAGCATCTGAAGTACTGTTAGTTATATCCTGCGATATTTCAGGAGTAGGCGTGCCGTTGATCTTACTCAACACGCTATTTTCTGATCTAAATTTAAGACTATCTCCTGCCATAACATATATATCCTAAAAAAGCCAGACCGAAGTCTGGCTTTTAATTTATAACAGGATCGTGTTCGTATTCTTCGGCTCGGCAGCTATATCTCTTTTTACACCTTGGGCTTCTACTTCGACGGCCTACTATACTTCAGCTGGTCTCATGTTTCTTCACCGACAATGAGAAGTTGGTGGTACCCTTAATTTATAGACCGCTCAGCAACTTTAGCGGCTTGTTAGCTCAATACAACCTAAATTGCTTCGCTAACTCTTTCATAGTATGAATGGTACTTTTTGCTGTACCGATCCTTTAACAGGTTTCTTGAACTTTAACTTGATATTTGCTTGTAAGTATTGTAGTTTGCTGTAAGAAACCTTATTTTGTTTATATATCAAAGAACTCTGCGTTCTCTAAGTTGTGCTCTTAATTCATCAACCAGCGTGTGATCGATAAAACGTCGACTAGTCCACATTTCCTTAAAGAGGCTAATTAGTTCAGTTTCAGAATAGGTCTCAGCCTGTAAAACCTCATCTAATTCCATACCGCTAAAATCTTCAGGTCCAGGACCATAACCATCTTGGATTAACTCTCGACAAAGGTCCTCTTTCTCTGAGGTGCTCATCTCCCATAGGATGTCGTCGATGTCTATTTCTACGTCTATTGTTGCCATTTCTTTCTCTTTATATGTAAAACAAAAAAGAAGGGCCGAAGCCCTTCTTGTCTATGCGTTAATTTCTGAGTAACGTTCGTTCATAATTGTCTGGTCCATGATACTAACTGGCGTAAACTCTTCAGCTGCTATAACCGAAGTCATAATTGCTGGTGAGAATCCACTGATCAGTGCAGTACCCTGCTTGTCAAATCTAACTGGAGCCTGACCAGTTCTAGACTGAATGTTCCAGTATACAATCTTTGGCATTTTATAACCAGCGTCGTTGTACATTTTCTCAATCATTTGTTGAGCCGTTGGGTTCCATTCAGCCGTATTATCGTTTCTGCCCCAGTAACTTCTAGTTGCAGTTGCCTGGTCAAATTCCATATCTGATAGGATTAAGATCTTATCAGGCATTTGGTCTTGTGTGACATTGTGCTTTACAGCTTGGTCTAAGACTTGCTTGAAGGCTGCTTCAAGGTTAGTGTTCATTGCCCATTCTGATCGGCTTAACTGTTGGAATCTGTCTTTCAAGCTTCCGGTTAAGACCTGTAGTTCTGGCTTACCGCTGAAAGTTAAGAAGGCATCTTTAAAAGGACCTTCATTCTTTTCAGAAATGTAGAGACCTAATGAGACTGCAACGTCCATACATGTTACATTTGGATTACCGCCAGCTGGAGTGCTCATTGAACCTGAAACGTCAACCATTGGCAAAATCATCTCGTTGGCTCCTTCCATCCAATTTGGTAGCGCTTTCCACTGCTCGGTCGCAACATCAGCGTTTCCACTGCGTAGAGACTTAGTAATATCGTAAGGATAAACTGCACCGGCGTTGATCTTAGCCTCGCCTTTTTGAAGTTTACCAATGTAAGTCTCGTATTGCTCTTTAGCGTTCTTCCAGAATGCTTTTTGGTAACGAGCACCGGCAACTGAAGGCAGTTTAGAGAAGTCAATGTCTTCCCACTTCTTAGCACACATTAGCTGCTCAACTACATTAGTTAGGCTAACTAAGACCTTACGGTAAAGCTTTGGCGTTAATCCCATGTGATTGCGCAACTTAGCTGCAGTTACTCCTTTACGTGGCATCCACTTAGCACACAATCCATCATGATCTTTAAGCAGAGCAGTTTGAATTAGGTTAAAAGCATCCGCTTGTAGCTTAGTGCCTTCAAGAACTAGAAGGTCATCCCAACGTCCAAACTCTGGAATTAGGTTGAGGTTCATCTTCAAGGCTTCTGGGTGTGAATCCACCAAGTAACCCATAATATCACGGAAGATTTGACGTTCTCCAGCGCCACCACGGACATCACGAGCCCAGAAGAGAATCTTCATTGCTCTGGTCGGATCTTGATAAAATGCTTTTGAGAAAGTTGCGATTAAGCGCTCTTTGTCTTGACCACGCATTGCACCTATATTAAAGAATAGGTCTACAACTGCGCTCAATGAGCTTGAATTGGTTGCCATGCCGTTCTCTGTTAGAACGTTTTCCTGGCGAAGTGCATCGACTAGTTTCATATCAATAAGTTTAAAGTTCAGTAGTATATATTATGATACTACCAAAAAGTTTCAACTAGAGCACAAAAAAAGGCCAAACATTAGTTTGGCCTTTAATTTATTCTTTATAATGGTTTATGTTTTTATTTCTTATCGCTAATGAACTGTTCAAATAATTGTACGTGTTTTAATGAACTAGTTGTAGTTGACTCATTAAGATCGTAGCCGTCCCAGTCCCATTTAATGCCTTTACCATCAGTACCTCTACCTAAGTAACCATACATACCTCTTGAGAACCCATCAAAGAATATAGCACCAATATCTTCACCTTTTTCTTCAACATACTCTCTTGCTTCAGCATCTTCCATTGCTTGTACATAAACATCACCTTCTTCTTGTGAGAATAAGATTCCTTTTTTAAATGTTAGAGAGTCTCCAGCGTACCATTCTTCGCCGTCTGCCTCTTCGTCATTCATTGGTTCGTCATACATGTCGAATTGAGGTAATTGTGAGATTCCATATTCTAGAGCCTCTTTTTCTGTTTTAAAGAAATGACACTGTGCGTAGTCTGGAGTGTTTTCTGTTACGTAAAATATCTTTGCCATTGTGTTATAATATTATTTGCTTTATATATCTTCTCTAACTTGCCAATTTCGTTCTTTAAACAGTTCAACCCAGAGTGGCATGTATTTCTGCTCTTTTGGCTTTAAGATATGTCTGGGTTGTGCTCGAAAGAAACGATGCATCTTCTCTGAGTCAATCTCTTTACCAGCAGCAAGGCTCATGCACTTAAAGTAGAGTTCTCGTGTAGTACCGTCGAAGCTTTCCATTAGCTCTTTCACAACATCGTATTCAAGACTAAATTCAGAGCTCAAGTCTTTTGCAAGTTGAACCAGCAGCTTCTCTTCAGTTTCGAGATGTGCCTTCATGATTGCGTGCTTTCTTTTGTGGCGCTGCTTTCGGTCATATTCCAGCTTCTCTTCTAAGGTTGCACCTTTCAGCCACGGAGACTCGGCCATGATCTGAGCCTTCTTGTGCTCAAATATCTTGTCTTCTAAGTGGACTTCTAGGCCCAGATGATTAAACTCATATTCACCAAACTCAATGCGCTGTAAGAGCTCTGAAGCGCCTTTGTAAATGTATTTCTTGGGCAGCTTCCGAACACCATGGAACCTGCGCCACCATGTAAATTCTCTCATATTCCGTTTATTACACTACTAGCATACTCTATACTAAGCAGTAAGTTCTGTAGCAGGATCTTCATACCGATTGCGATCAGGATAATACCAAACACTCGCTCGGTAATTGTAATCCCAGTTACACCGACCTTGTTCTTAATCCAATCTGCTGACTTAAGCACTAGATAGATCACAATAGCATTAAGTATAATAGCAATTGTAATTTCAAGCTTGGTGAACTCACCGGTCAGTGACATGATTGTCGACAAGGTTCCCGGACCTGAGATTAGCGGAAAGGCCACTGGAAATATAGTGGCCTTCATCGCCTCTTTCTTCTGTTGCCCATGGTCATCAATGCCCAGCACCATCTTGACTCCAAAGTAGAGAATCAAGAATGAACCTGCTAGACCGAAATGAAAAGTCTCAATGCCAAGCAGTCTAAAGATAAAAGTACCGGCAAAGAGTGTGCTAATCATAATTCCTGCAGCAATGATAGTTCCTTTCAGAGACTCAATCTCGCCGTGCGTCTTTCTAAGTTTAATGATGAGCGGCACGTTGCCGATCATATCGATCACAGCAAAGAGTGTTAGCGTCGCTGTTAGAATGTTAAGTATTGTCTGCATTACTAAATGGTTTTTCGTACTCTGGTTTTATCATTTTCCAGATCAATTGTTTCATTTTATCTTTTTTGCCGTTATACATAGCAAAAATAAGTCCGTGGTTGACACCTTCTAACTCTTGAACCTTCAACGCAAATTCTTTACGCTCAAGGCCATATCTAAATATGCTAGACATGTGCGCCATATGCTGGTTGAACACGAACTCGTATTCTTTCTTCAATCTCAATTCCAACTGGTTAACCCAATCGTAGAACTCATCAGGTACATCTTGCAACATCTCTTCCGGTAACTTGTCAAAGGTCATTAAGTTTTCCCAGACATCGTAAGAAGAGCAGTTGGTCAAAACTCTATGCAACTTCACATAGTCAGAGAACTTAATCTTACAACGGTCTCCATTAGAGAATCGAACGATGAAACCTTCTTTATTATCCCAGTTCAACTTTTGAATCTCCTTGTAGTCCTTGAATTCGTACTTCTTAACCACATTGAAGATGCTGTTCTCCCAGTACTTCATGCCTAACTCTTCACCGGACTCAGTGCGAATCTCGCCCAACAAGACTACGTCTTCCATCTCACCGTAATCAACAACGATTCGGTTAGTTGGGTAGATAATCTCAAATAGGTAAGTGTTAGTTACTGTAAGGTGGGATGTTTTGTACTTGTTCATGAAGATCTCTTTGAACTTCAATGCCTGTTCAGAAGTAAAAGAACCACGAGACGCGAAGATCCATTCTCCTTCGTAGTAGAACATGATACCTAAAGAACCGTCCATCTTCTCGTAAACCTCAAAGCTTTCAGTCGCAATGTGCTTGTTTTCCTCAATATTGAAGAACTTCTTGAACGGACGTGCAACTAACCTGCCAGCGTCATCAAAGACAAGACCTCGTGCAGACAAAGTAACCTTATCCCAGTGAGCCTCGTATTGAGTAGCTTGAGAGTAGTTGTAGATTGTCAATGGAAGAGTTGGGTGAACCTGAGAGATTAACCAACCTTCCGCTACGTATCTGTCTAATATGTCTTTAGTTATCTTCATAAATGCGATCTAAACCCAATAGTTGGTTTAGGTGGACAAATAGTGTTAGCTCTGTTTTCAATCATCATTTTGGTCAATTGAAGAGTTTCTATGTCTTCTTCAGTTTTAACCCAGTCATTAAATA